>Ga0208414_1000011_pt1 | contig 235028 bp, 206 predicted proteins | sample AntAceMetag02UKE_FD_184770 | JGI IMG/M metagenome (GOLD analysis project Ga0208414, IMG submission 184770) | Saline lake microbial communities from Ace Lake, Antarctica - Antarctic Ace Lake Metagenome 02UKE (SPAdes) (version 2) | ecosystem: Environmental > Aquatic > Non-marine Saline and... | reverse complement strand
TACATCGAGGTTTATTATAATCGTCAGCGCAAACACTCTAGAAACGAATATCTGTCACCAGCAGATTATGAGACGCGGTGGTTAGAAGCTGCGTAAAAAAAATGTCCGGGAGAGTGTTGCCATTCCAAAGATCTCGGCAGTCGCAGCAATCGTCACGAAGACCAAGACGACCGGTTTGCGGAGTAATTGCATGACTGTCTGTAGAAAGGGAAGACTGGTTGTTGCATCAATTTCGCTTCGCACATCAGGCGCCATATATTGCGCGGGGATAGCATGCAGAATAACGGCACTCAGAAAGTACGACGCCGCCATGGCTGCGAACGTCGCCGCACCACCCAGCGAATAAAGCAGCAACCCGGACGTGAAACCTGCAATAACCCCAAACACTCGGTTCGCGAGGTTCTCCATGGTCATCCCATTGACAGCTTCTTCCCGCCCGAGCAAGTCGAAGACGTAAGCCTTGCAAAAAGTGGTCTGTGCGGCATCGAGAGCACCAACCATCATCGCGAGGCCTAGCACCACATATATGTTAACACCTCCGCTAAGACTCATCGTGACCGCGACCAACGACATCACGGCGCCCGCATAGTTAGTGACCTGCAATGGGACACGGCGACCAATACGGTCGGACAGTATGCCGAGCGGTAAACTGAACACAAGTTTCGGCACCGTACGGGATGCAACCACTAGGCCTACGCCCAATGGCGAGCCTGTGAACTCAAGCGCCATCCAACTAAGCGCGACAAGGCTCACAGTATTCGAATACCCATTCATGCCGATGGAGAGCCACAGGAAGCGGAAGTGCTTGTTTGCTAGCGAGGAAAACGTCCTTGTGAGGAGTATTCTCACTAACCGTAAAGCTCGCGGTAAGTGCTGATGCCTTCCTGCGGTTCGCAATTCACCAGGTGTCCATCCTTCATGACCAGCTTAACGTCGCGAACGGCGGAGATATTCACCAGAGGATCCGATCCTAGTACGACAAGGTCAGCCAGCTTTCCCGTCTCTAGCGTGCCAAGTTCGTCAACGACGCCACACAGATCAGCGGATGTTCTCGTCCCAGCAATCAACGTGTCCATCGGACTAATTCCGACCTTGACCATGAACTCGAATTCCCGCTTGTTGAACTCGGGAGTCGGTGTAGAGTCGCTGCCGGTCGCGAACTTGACACCAGCTTTCGCAGCCATCAGGAAGCCGTCGCGGTGTCTTTCTGCTGCGCCCAGAGCCTTTTCAATCTGATATGGTGGTAGCTCGTTAATGAAATCAACGTCCTGTGTGGCGCAGATCGTCGGTACATAAAAAGCGTCTTTTTCCAGGATTAGATCAATACATTCAGCATCGAGAAGACCGTGTTCAATTGAGTTTGCACCGCCGCGCAGCGCCGTCTTGATGCCAGCGCTGCCCCAGGTATGCACAACGACTTTCAAGCCTTTCAGATGGGCAACTTCACTCGCTGCCTGGATCTCGTCGAGCAGGAACTGCGACTCTTCCATACCCTCACCTTCGGTCATGATGCCGCCGGTCACCATCAGCTTGATCTGGTCCGCACCATGCTTGATGTTGTCGCGCACGGCCTTTCTCATTTCCATGGGGCCGTCCACTTCGAGTGCACCAATAGTGCCATGTCCGTGGCCGCCGGTAATGGAAATCCCCCTGGTACACACAAACAAGCGCGGCCCCATCATCACGCCCGTGTTGAAGGCTTGCTTCCAAGCAACGTCCGTGAAGCTGTCTTCACCGACAACTCGAACTCCTGTGATTCCCCAGCGCAAAGCATCCATAGCGTTGCGACCCGCACGAATGGAGTAATCGTTTATCGACTCGGTCAGCATGAAATTGTGGGGATCAGGAATGATGTCACCGAGATGCGTATGCACTTCCCAGAAGCCGGGCAGCAGGTACCCGCCATCAAGATCAATCATGCGCGAGCCGTCGCCAGCGGTCACCGGTTTGAAAGCGCCACCGGCCCCGCTGCCATCTGGCAGTGCCACTCTGCCCGGCTTAATATCAGTGATTCGGTTGTCTTCCACCGTCACGGTCATGTCGGGTTTGGGTGCTGCACCCGTGCAGTCGATGACAGTGCAATTTGTCAGGATGGTTTTCATAGCAGACCTCCCAGGCCCAATTCCTCATTAAGAACATTGTTCTTGCAGACCACCTGACCATCGCACTCAATCGTTCCGGTCGTGAGGACAAGATCGCAGTGCACACCGCAAGGTGGCACATCACCACCGAATCCAGGATCCTGGTCGCCAAAGCCAAAGGTGATCGCACCTAGCACGTGCTCGTCTTGGTGGACGCTACCGGAAGTGCTTGCCCGGGGGTTCAGGCCAAGCGTGAAGTGGCACAGGTGCGTCGCAATAGGGTCGCCCGACTTCTCAAAATGCGCTCGTAGGGCAGCAGCATCGGCACCGCCTTTGATGTCGGTGATGACCCCATTCTCGAGCGTGACGGTTACCGGCGCACGTGGCAGCTGGCCGGGCGGTATATTGCCATCCACAACCAATGTGCCGTTAATCGTGCTTTCGATGGGCGCATTGGCAACAGAAATACCGGGGAAAAAGTTGGATTCACCGGGCTTGGATACCTTACCGTTACCGATGTCGATGGGGCGCCCAAGCAAGCTGAACTCGATATCAGTGCCCAGTTCGGACGTTACGCGACAGAGCTTAGTTTTCTCATAGATTTCACCAATCTGAATCGCGATCTCGTCCATTCGGTCATAATCGACATCGCGAATGCCCTCGATAGCAAAGTCCTCCATTCCTAGAACATCGGTTGCCGTAACACGTGTACCACTCTCCCGGGCCACCCTGCATGCATCTTTCTCCATGAAGAAAGTCGAACAAAGCCCAAGGATCACGTCGGCACCCACCATGGCACCTGTTATTGAGTCGTTGAACTCCGTGGTATCGGTTGGCGCCATTCGGGGAATCACCAACAGTTGCGCGTTAGCACCAGCATTCAGCCCGGCAATGAGACAAGCTTCTGCAATATCCATGTCGGTCCAAGTATCGGCCAGTACAAGCAACGTTTCACCAGGTTGCACATTCGCCATAGTCCTGACCGCAGTGTCTCCAAACTCGCCCCACCTTAAGCTTCTCATCGTTAAATCCTTCTATATTTGAATAAATCTTAACGGCCATCAGGCCTGTTTAAACCTGCGACGTCAGAACCACGCGAAAACTATCCGCGTCGTCGCGATCCGCCGGGTTAACTGCATCAAGGTGGCCAGGCTTCGCTCTTGCCTCCTCGACTGGAAATCCTCCGCCCCTCATACCGCGCAGCAGATCGGAGGGTGCATTGAGATCTTCGCGGCCATCACTCGACACGTACGGCGCTGAGTAAATCGGCTCTTCAAGGCTCGGGCCCCAGATCGTCCGTTGCCAATCCCATGCGTTGCCCGACATGTCTAGCACTCCATACGGGCTCGCCGCTTTCGGAAAAGTGCCGACCGCGACGGTCGAATCGAGCTTGCTCTCTTTGAAGTTTGCCAACGATGTGTCGAGTTGCTCACCCCAAGGAAAAGTCATTCTGGTGTCACCCAGGGCTGCCTTTTCCCACTCGGCTTCCGAGGGTAGACAGACCTGCAAGGTGCCATCCCTAAGACCGGTAAACATGGCCTGCGTTTGCGGTGTCGCGTCGCCTCCTGAGCCGGATAGAATCTCTCCAGCCAGAGAAACCAGCTTCTGCTGCAACCAGTGGGTATATTCCATCGCCTCGAACCAATTGACCCAGGGAACCGGATGATTACCGAGACTCTTCAGACAATCGGGATTACCTGGTTCGAACTCTGTATCGTCGGTGAACGCTCGGTATTGCGCACCGGTGGTCTGATACTTTGCAATATAGAATGTCGGCACAAAAACCTCGTTTCCATCCGCACCCATGGGAAATGTTCCTTCTGGGATACAGACGAACCCAAGCTCCGTTTCATCAGGCAGATACCAGCGATCCGGCCGAAACCTAGGATCGCCGACTGCAGCAAGAGCGTTGCCCATTTTCTGGCGTTCAACAGGGGTCAATTCGTCATCCGTCATGCCAGCTAGCAACTCTTCCCGGATAGACTTTGTGTAGCCGCTAAAAGCGGGCGAATCGCTATCGTACATTTTTACCCCAAACATCGTTGTTGTGTATATTGTATACAATAATAAATGGAATTAATAGTCAACCTAAACGCGAAGATCAAAGCATTGAACTACATAACACTTAGAGCCTTAAATAAATCGTTAGGACCAAAGTAGCCAGACTCTTTATTACATTGATGCTCGATGCTTTTTGATATACTTTATACAAAAATAGCAGGAGAAGAAGCTTTGATTGTTGGATTCATCGGCACAGGAACAATTACATCCTGCGTAATCAGTGGACTGTTAGGTACCGAGAGTCCAGTCAATAGCATTGTCGTTTCACCGCGCAACGCTGATCGAGCAGCTTATCTGGCAAAAAAGTTTCCCAAGGTTAGCGTCGCCGCCAATAATCAGAGTGTTATCAACCAGAGTGACATCTTGTGTATCGCCGTCAGGCCGCAAGTAGCCGAAGAGTTGCTGAGTGAGCTTGAGTTCAAAGAAAACTCGACAGTCGTCAGCTTTTTGTCGACTTACTCACTAATCGACATTCGTGCCAGGGTCGCACCGGCGAATCGGGTTTTTCGCATGCTGCCGTTACCGCCAGTAGAACGCGGTGAAGGACCGGTTGTCATCTATCCACCCGCGCTAGAACTTCAAGCAGTTTTCAAGGGTATCGGTGAGCTAGTTCAGGTAGAGAGCGAGGACTCGCTGAATAAGCTGTTAGCAGTCACCGCGATAATGGCGCCATACTTTGGGTTTTTGAATAGTGTATCGCAATGGCTTAAAGACCATGATCTGCCGGCTCAGCAGGCTGATACCTTCACAGGCACGCTATTTCACGCACTGTCAGTGACGGCGCTTTCGGTCGAAGGCAAGGGTTTTAGCGACCTGACTGTCGAGCACGCGACGCCCGGCGGCCTGAACGAGCAGCTTTTGCGTGAGTTAGCGGGAAACAATTGGCTGAACCTTCCAACCAGCGGGCTTGACCTGATCCTGAACCGCCTGCAAGGACGCGCAACCCTGAATGACAAACTGCCCCAGCACCTTAACGGAGAGAATAATGTCACGTAGCACTTTTTTTTGCATTGATGCTCACACTTGCGGTAATCCGGTTCGCGTCGTGGTTAGCGGCGGCGCTAATCTGCAGGGCGCAAATATGAGCGAAAAGCGCCAGGACTTTGTAGAGAATCACGATTGGATTCGAAGGTGTCTCATGTTCGAGCCCCGCGGCCATGACATCATGTCAGGCACAGTCTTGTATCCGCCCTTGAGCCCTAACGCCGACATGAGTCTGCTTTTTATTGAAACAAGTGGGTGCCTTCCAATGTGCGGCCACGGAACAATCGGCACGGTCACCGTAATACTCGAGCACGGACTGGTACGAAACCCGAAGGTGAAAGGCCAACTGACACTCGACGTTCCTGCGGGACAGGTAGTTGCAGACTACTCTTTTGTAAATGGTGTCGTTGAATCCGTGACGATCCATAATGTTGCTAGTTACGTGGCGGTTTCGGACCTGGTCGTAGATTGCCCTGAACTCGGCCAAATCCGACTCGATGTAGCCTACGGTGGCAATTTCTACGCCATTATCGACCCGCAGGAAAATTTTAGTGGGCTAGGATCTATGACCGCAAAAGATGTACTTCGCCTTAGCCCATTGGTTCGTAATCTTGTCAATCAAACAATCGACTGCACGCACCCTGAGAACCACACGGTTAGCGGCGTCTCGCATGTAATGTGGACAGGTGAACCCACAAAAGGGAGTTCAACCTCGAGAAATGCTGCGTTTTACGGCGAAAGTGCGATTGACCGCTCACCATGCGGGACCGGTACAAGCGCACGAATGGCACAACTGTATTCGAGGGGGCAGCTAGGTGAGCGTGAAGACTTCATCCACGAAAGCATGATAGGGAGCCAGTTCACTGGACGTATTGAATCACTCGATAAAGTCGGTCCTTTTGATGCCATTCGGCCCAGCATCAAGGGCTGGGCCATGGTCACGGGCGTTAATCAGATCTTTGCCGACGATCGCGACCCCTACGTGCACGGCTTTCAACTTCAGTAGCCTAGTCAAATGGAACAGAAGGCCAATGGACAAACATGAAATCTGACACCCATGATGTGGTCGTCATCGGCAGTGGCATCATTGGCGTCACTATCGCCTGGGAACTCAGCAAGGCTGGCCGTGAGGTGTTGCTAATGGACCACAATGAGCCGGGCATGGGCTGCTCCTACGGCAACGCTGCCCATTTTGCTACTGAGCAGATCTTTCCGATTGCGAATCGGGAGAACCTGAAGAATCTGCCACGTTACCTTATGTCGTCTGATAGCCCGCTGACCTTCAAAAAGTCTAGCCTGCACAGACTCATTCCCTGGGGGTTGCGCTATCTGATGGCAACCCGGGAAAGCGTTTTTCACAAAGGCACCGCTGCGTTGAATGCGCTGAACAAGCAATCTCTGCCGGCGTGGAGAGAATTACTGACGGAAATCGGCGCGCTGGATATGCTGCATAGTCCAGGCACTCTGCAATTGGCCGAGAGCAGAAAGGGAGCGGCCGAACTTGCTAATCTGCATCAAGAACTTAAGGCTTACGACGTTCCTAGTACCCTGTTGGATACCAGGGAGGTCATGAAGTTACTTGAGAATCTGCCAGCAGGCGATTATACGGGGCTTTACTTTCCTGACACTGCTTACTGTGATGATCCTCATGCCTTTCTGCTTGAAGTGTTCAAAGCGTGCTTGAACCGTGAGGTGAGTTTCGTGCGACAGAATGCCCAGCATGTCGCGTCAGATGGCATGGGCGGACTGAGTGTCATCACCGACACATCTACAGTGAGGGCAAAATCCGTTGTGATCGCCTGCGGTGTACACAGTAAAACGCTCGTTGAGCCGCTTGGCTATCGAGTACCGATGATCGCCGAAAGAGGCTATCACCTATTGCTACCAGCTGCCGGGACCGAACTGCCGCTACCCATCACACTGCACGAACGACAGTTCATCATGACGCCGATGGCAGGAAGTGTGAGGCTAGCAGGTACGGTTGAGTTCGCGGGCGTTGACGATCCGCCGACCATGAAACGGGCTAATATGTTGTTCGATCAGGCCAGGTATCTGTTTCCTGACCTCAACGACGACGGCGCGACCCAATGGATGGGAAACCGACCGACGATGCCCGACTATCTGCCCGTCATCGACCATCTCGATCGAGTTGGCCAGGTTTTTGTTTCCTACGGTCATGCGCACCTCGGCCTAACACAAGCAGCGATCTCAGCTAGACTTTTGACGGACATGATGTTGGGGAACGCTTCCAGCATCGATCATCGCGCTTATCGGATAGATAGGTAATAGTCGCAAGAACGCGATGATATCGGTCGCTCGCACCTGACATTCGCCGTTTTCGTAATTTCCCTTCTGGCGTCCCAACCCCGAATATAATATTATATACAATATACTTTTATTGATCTCGAACTCGGAAGCCACCATGAAACAGTTAAATAATCTCGTCGCCGGAGAGTGGATCGGCGCCACCTCTTACATGGCGAACATCAATCCATCCAACACGAACGAAGTTCTGGCCGAATGCGCTCAAGCCAGTACTGCCGATGCTGACTCTGCAGTCGCCGCGGCAACAGCAGCTTTTGCCGAATGGTCACACATCGGGATACAGCAACGTTCGGACTCGATCGACGCCATCGGCTCGGAAGTACTTTCCCGAAAAGACGAACTGGGCCGCCTGCTGGCCCAAGAGGAAGGCAAGTCGCTGCCCGAGTCTATTGGCGAAGTCACTCGCGCCGGCCATATCTTCAAGTACTTTGCCGGCGAAGTACTTCGCCAGGTTGGCGATCACATCGCGTCCGTACGTCCAGGCGTTGAGATCGACGTGACTCGCGGACCGATCGGTGTCGTCGGAATCATCACGCCGTGGAATTTCCCGATTGCAATTCCCGCCTGGAAGATTGCACCGGCGCTGGCGTTCGGTAACTGCGTTGTCTTTAAGCCAGCAAACCTAGTTCCCGGTTGCGCCTGGGCGCTCGCAGAGATCGTTCATCGTCATCTACCACCCGGCGTTTTCAATCTCATCATGGGATCAGGCCCTGTCGCCGGCAATCAACTACTGGAGGATCCGCGGGTTCGTGGTGTCAGCTTTACCGGTTCAGTGGCAACGGGCAGCACTGTTGCAGCAGCATGCAGTCGGCGGGGCGCAAAATTCCAGTTAGAGATGGGCGGCAAGAACCCACTGATCGTGCTTGACGATGCAGACCTCCAAACTGCGGTAAGTTGCGCAATCAATGGTGCTTACTACTCTACTGGGCAACGGTGCACGGCTTCCTCTAGACTCATCGTTCAATCAGGAATTCACGATGCGTTTGTCGAGGCGCTCATCGCTAAACTCAAGACCCTCCGCGTGGATGATCCGCTCAAGGATGAGACTGATATTGGCCCGGTCGTGGATCAGTCGCAACTCAACCAGGATCTCGACTACATACGCATCGGTAGGGAAGAAGGTGCTGAACTTATTTATGGTGGGGAACGGCTCGAAAGAGACAACCCGGGTTTCTTCCTGTCACCGGCATTATTTGTTGGTACTAAGAATGAAATGCGCATCAATCGTGAGGAAATTTTTGGGCCCGTCGCGACGGTGATTGAGGCGGACGACCTCGAAGAGGCACTGGTAATCGCGAACGATACTGAGTTCGGGCTCTCTGCAGGCATCTGCACAAAGTCCCTCGGTTCGGCCGCAAGGTTCAAGCGTGATAGTCAGGCGGGTATGGTCATGGTCAACCTACCAACGGCTGGAGTTGACTACCACGTACCTTTCGGTGGTACAAAAGGGTCGAGTTACGGTTCTCGCGAGCAGGGCAGCTACGCGGCAGAGTTTTACACAACAGTCAAAACAGCCTATACCTTACCTCAGTAACCGGATGGTTCAGCGTCACGGCCGGCTATCTATGACGCTTTGAACGATGCTGGCAATTTCTTCACGCTCGGATCCCACCAGGGGCAGCCGCGGTGCACGTAACCACTCGGAACCCATTCCTGTCATGTGGTTCGCCAGCTTGATGTACTGCACCAGTTTCAGTGCCACGTCGAGGTGCAGCACCGGCATGATCCAACGATACAACTGGAGCGCCTCTTCCAACTTACCGCTTTTGACCAAATTAAAGAGTTGCACACTTTCCTTGGGAAATGCGTTCGTCATACCGGAGACCCAGCCCACGGCGCCACAGACAAAATTTTCCAGCGCACGATCATCGACTCCGCAAAATAGCAGATAGCGGTCGCCGCATGCATTCACCATATCAGTCATTCGTCGACTGTCATGTGACGACTCCTTTACTGCGATGATATTCTCGTGGACCGCCAGCTTCTGGAAGTCTTCAGGAGATAGGTCGAGATTGTAGGCCATCGGATTGTTGTAAATCATGATCGGCAAACTGGTGGCCCCGGCAAGTGTTCCGAAGTATTCAATGGCTTCTCTCGAATCCTGGTGATAAACCAAACTCGGCAAAGTCATCAGCCCATCACAACCAGCAGCCTCTGCGCGCCGAATTGTGCTGATGGCGAACTCCGACGTGTATTCCGCGATCCCGACGATAACCGGCACGCGACCATTTACCGCCTCAACGGCGGAGGCTACCACCAGCACTTTCTCGTCAGGACTGAGAGAAGGATTTTCCCCAAGCGTACCCAGCATGACGAAGCCACTGACGCCTGCATCCAGACAGGCTTCAATATGCTTTGCAGTAGCGTCTAGGTCGAGTGAGCCGTCCTGGTGCATTTCCGTCATCAGCGCGGGCATGACACCGCTCCATGCTTCCTTGGACATGAGAAACTCCTTGATCAAATTAGGTTTAGAGGCAGCTGTGGGAGGCACAACTACCATGGATTCTTTGTCAGATTATAATCAATTTGTATATAATATCCAATAACTGATTGCGATACTTAATCTGTCGGAGTTAATCTGCTGAAATAAAAGAAAGGAGTAGGAATGAGCAAACAGGAAGAAAATAGAGTTGTCTTGATTACAGGAGGCGCGACGGGCCTCGGTTCCGCCCTGGTGCGGCGATTTGCAAAGGAAGGGTTTCGAGTTGTTCTCAACTACCATCGAAACCAGTCTGCAGCGGCCGCGCTGGCATCAAGCATTGAACAGGACTTTAGCGCCGATCGAATCAGGATCATTCAGGCAGACGTCTCGAATCGCAAAGCTGTCCGTGCAATGTTTGCAGAGTGCCTCGATGCTTTTGGCCGAGTCGACATCCTAATCAACAGTGCCGGTGTTAACCGTGACAGTAGCTTCATGGACATCTCCGACGAAGCATGGGATGAGGTCCTAAATTCTCATCTCAAGGGTCATTTCATTTGCGGGCAGGAATTTGTCAGGGCAAACCCTGATCACGAAGGTGCGATCATCAACATGGGCGCAGCCGCCGGGTCCATCGGACGCAGGAACGGCGCCAACTTTTGCGCTGCGAAGGCGGGCATCGCCGTTCTGACGAAATGCATGGCGCTTGAGCTTGCTCCGCGTATCCGTGTCAACTGCCTGGTACCTGGATCAGTTCGAACCCAGGAGGTCATCGAACGATATGAACTGAATACTAAAGCCGGGCTGACCAAAGAACTGGCGACTCTACCGCTAGGCCGACTGGGTGAGTTTGACGAGTTGACAGATATGGCACTCTGTATCGTCGGCGCCACATTTACCACGGGAGCTAAATTCTTCGTCAATGGCGGTCAGTACATGCACTGACGAATTTGCTTAGACGATTGCGGCTTTTAACCAGTCGGCTGTATTGTGGAAATTGGCAACAGAACTACCCGGTGGTACAAGCCTGTCACACGCTGCACGAATATCCAGATCTAGCGGTGTTTGCATTATCTCTATAAACGTTTGCAACTGCGCGACCGTCCGCGGGCCGATCAGCGGTGCCGTGATCCCGGGCTGCTCCTTCGACCAGACAACCGCAAGCTGAGCAGCGCTGAGACCAGCTTCTTTCGCGAGTTTGCTGAACTCGATACCAACGTCTATTCCACGACGCGTCACGCGATCGGCATAAAAACCGCCCCTCAGCACTGCGCGGGAATCCTCTGGTAGATCATCGGGATCGGTGTATCGACCTGCCAGCACTCCCATAGCCATCGGCGACCAGGTGATGATGCCGACGCCATGGGCCTGACACATCGGGACTAATTCGTTTTCGATTCGCCTGTCCAAAAGGTTATAGGGCGGCTGCTCGCAGACGATGCGTGCGTAGCCCTTTAGTTCGCTAACCATGATGGCATTCATCACAGCCCACGCTGGATGGGTAGAGCATCCCACATACCGCACCTTACCCTGCTGCACTAGGCTGTCGAGCGCGGAGAGCTGTTCTTCCCAGGGAATGTCGGGTGAAGGCCTATGGATCTGATAAAGATCGATATAGTCGGTACGGAGGCGCTTGAGCGAATTTTCACAGGCTCGAATAATATTCAGGCGCGTATGACCGTGATCGTTAGGGCCGAATTGCGCCGGGTCATCGACACTGTAACCTGGACGACGCTGACCATGATCGACTTTCGTTGCAATCAAAACATCGTGACGTTTACCTAGACGTTCAATGGTTTCGCCGATGATCTTTTCACCTGCACCATTGGCGTAGGTGTCACCGGTGTCGATTAGGTTGATACCGGCATCGATAGCCATTTCAAGGATCCTTGACGACTCGTCAGCCGGGGTCGGATCCATGAAGTTGTCAGTGCCCAGCGCGAGCGGTGCGACCTTGACGCCGGTGCGGCCGAGAATGCGATAATCCATATTGTTCCTTACATTGTTGTAAATTCACCTAAATTTGGAGGTTCATCCAGATGCCTAATTACTGAAGCAACAGAAGAGATTGTTAGTTGCTTGGCGCCGGGCCAACTCGGTATCCTTCCGGTAGGGGGTCTTCTGGGTCAAGCACGAACTGATGATAGCCGGTGATGTATGCTCGCCCCGTAATTCGTGGACGAATGTATGCAAACCCGTTTCGCTCTTCGACATGGATAGCTTCACCTGTGAAAAATGTGCCGAGTGGGCCTTCAAATTTTCGAGACTCTTTTAATCCGATTTCCCCTCGCGCGTACAATAGCGCTAGACGCGCGCTGGTGCCGGTTCCGCACGGAGATCGGTCGAGGGTTCCTGGCGGCACCGTGACGATCTGCTTGTAATCAAAATGAGTGTTGCGATTACTAGTAAACAGTACCTGGTAGCACCGGTTGATTCTGTCGTCTTCCGGATGGATCGTTTCAACCTGCTCCCCGACTGCTGACCTTATACGCGTCCACGCATCGATCAGGCGAGCATCGTTGTTAATGCCGAGTTCGAGCTCAATTGCGTCAGCATCGACGAATGTATAGAAGTCGCCACCATAGGCGATGTCGACAGAGAGTCGACCGAATCCTTCGACGTCGAGAGGCACCTGCGACTTAAGCAGAAAGCTCTCGACGTTATTAAAGCTGACGCTCCCTACCTTCCCATCCCGAACTTCCACATCGCACATGACTTTACCAGCCAACGTATCGAAAACGACCTGAGTCACAGGCTCAACAACGTCAACCATACCCTCGCTCACCACAGTAGTTGCAGTTCCTATTATGCAGTGCCCGCACATCGGCACGTATTCGTCCTGCTCCATGATGATCGCGGAGAAATCAGCATCTTCGGAAGCGGGCGGCAAAATCAACACAGAGCACATCAACCCTGAACCCCTTGGCTCGAAGTTGAGCATTCGACGAAGTCCGTCGTTGTGATTGCGGAGCCATGCAACCTGATCGTGGATAGTTGCGCCAGGAGGTAGTGGAACCCCGCCCACAATAACCCGAGTGGGATTACCCTCGGTGTGAGAATCGACCGTACGCACTGAGTATTGGTTATAGCTCGCCATAGTGTTTGCTTCATTTCACCTAAAACTGCGCAATCAGCCGAGTGGGCCAGCTAATTTTGTATATAATATGCAATTTATGGTTGCGGGAGTCAAACTATAGCTTAAAAAACAAAGAAACGTTTTGCCTAGCGCATTGCGCTGATCGCTCGGATCAGGTCGTCGCCCGTCGTCTTAATGTGCGCACGAAGGCACTTGCGAGCAGCTGTTTTCTGCCCGGACTTGCACAGGGATAGCAATTCATGGTGCTCGACCTCTGCTCGCTCATAATCGGAGGTAAGCTGGATTTGCAGTCTAAGGTAGCGATCGCAGTGTGTGTGCAACCCGCTGATAATCGCAAGGGTACGAGTCAGTCCGGATGGCGCGTACAGACTTTGGTGAAACTGCCAGTTGAGTGTTCCCAACTCTCGCAAGTCCGAACCTGGTTTCAGCAGGGCATCGAATTCCTCTAGGATTACCTCGGACTTTTCGAACCCTTCCGCCGTCGCGTTTGAGATTGCTATAGAGATGATATCGCACTCGAGCAGGACGCGAAGCGCAAAAAGCTCCTCGACTTCTTCGAGTGACACCGAGGATGCCACTGCCCCTTTGTGCGCAACGAAGGTCACTAGCCCTTCGGCCTCGAGTTGCACCAACGCTTCTCGCACTGGTATGCGGCTGACGTTAAGTTGATTCGCCAGAGCATCCTGCCGAAGTGGTTCACCACCCTTTATTTGGTTGGTGATAATTTTCTCGCGAATAACGTCTGCAACTGAAGCGGCGAGTGTCTTGCGCGGTTTTAGAGACCAATCCGTGTCTGCCATGTGAGTGCTTCTTATTATAATAATTTATACAATTATATCGCGTTGACTGGATTATGACGAACAATGACTGAGTAGTCGCACCGCTTGCTCAATATTTACGCACGGAATTGGAGCGAAGCGCATCAGTTCGATGCGCCGCCACGCACCCCACCTTAGCACGCACATCTTAACAACCTGTTTTTAAAAGACTTTTATACCAATGTCAGTTGGCACAAAAGATGCTTCACTATTTTATACAATATACAATGTTGGCTCTGTGTAGTGAAATGAAAGACCCTTATGGTGAGAATTTTGTAAACCTATCTCATCCGAGGGTTTTTCTTATCTCCCAAAACATCAAGCCATAGATTGCTTCGTATATTGTATACGCAAAAGAAGCATAACTGACCACGCGGCCATGATTGAAGGGCCTATAGAGACAGGATATGAAAATGAACCTAATCGCCGACAATTTACATAGAAAAGCGCGCGTAATAATCGCCGTCATCGGGCTACTCAGCACTGGGAGCGTTGCGAACGCAGAAGAACCTGCTGACGAGAAGACCGAAGGCATCGCCCTCGAAGAGGTTGTTGTTACCGCAACCCGGAGATCGGTGTCGCTGAGCAAAGTACCACTGGCTATCTCGGCAGTGGGTCAGGATGAGATTGAGAAGTTTGGCTATACCGATATGGAAAGTTACTACCGTTCGGTCCCGTCGGTCAGCCTGCTAGACGGCGGTGCGCAGCAAAAACAAATGATTATCCGGGGTGTTTCCGTCCAAGCGACAACAGAGGCTAAGGCGACAACCGGCGTTTACCTCGACGAAACCCTTGTTTCAGGAAATTTCAGCAATCTCGATTTCCGTATTTTCGACATGCAACGGATCGAAGTACTCCGCGGTCCTCAGGGAACACTGTTTGGCGGCGGATCAATTGCTGGCTCGGTGAGATACATAACGAACAAGCCTAACACCGATAAGTTTGAATGGAATGTCGCAGTCGACGCTCACAATACCAAGGATGCAGATACGGGATATGCCGTTGACGCTATGGTTAACATTCCATTAATTGAAGACAAGCTCGCACTACGGCTTGTTGGTTTCGATTCAGATCACCCCGGAATCTACAGCAACAGTCAGTTTAACCTCGATGATCAGGGCGCTTACGATCAAAAAGGTGGACGAGTATCCGTTCGGTGGACGCCGACTGATGACTTTTCACTGACCGCTGCCTACGCTCAGGACAATAGCGACCAGCAAGGCTGGACACGCGCAACCGGCGCGGACTGGGAGCGCCTTAATCAGGTCAACCTGATTCCAGAGCGCCTGTCTGCAGATGCGGAAGTGCTATCACTGACGGCCGACTGGAATGTGGGCTGGGCAACGATAACTTCGGTGACTTCGGACCTGAGCATTGAGTCCAACTACTCCAAGGACTTCTCGTTTTTCGGGTTTGACGAGTTGTGGGCACCCCTTCGGTTTGGTACGCAGGGCTTTTTCGAAGATTCATCCTTCACGCAGGAGATACGCGTAGTTTCGGATCCCTCTATATTTACTCAAGTCGAATGGGTCGCGGGTTTGTATTACGCCGATCGTGAAAACACAGAGGACTTCATGGATTGCATGAGCGTAGACGATGACGGGTTTAACTCGATCGCCGTAAACTATTCAGATGCGGGCCAGAGATTCGTAAATGCTGTCCCCGACCAGGATCTAGTGAATCCGTTTCCCGCGAATCATGTGGATCTTTTTGTATCCGGCACCGCTTTCGGCCCACAGCCAACAGTCGCCGAGGGTGCATTCCCGTCTTGCCTGTATCGTGAGCACGAAGTGCTGCCCTACGAAGAGCTCGCGATCTATGGCGAGGTAAGCTATCACGTTACAGACCAGCTGACTGCCACTCTGGGGTATCGAAGAACTGAAGAGGAGAAATCCGGTACGTTGGAATCACAAATCGCCGACTTTGGTCCAGTATTCAACGACGTCCAACAAACACCTACGTTTGAGGAGAGCCACGACAATTTCATGTTGAACCTTGCGATGGACGTTAATGAAAACACTACTATTTATGCTCGCGCGGCAGAGGGATTTAGAGTCGCATCCGGTTCAGCAGGCGCGAACTTCAGCCCGGCTTGTGAAAGCGAAGTCCTCAATCAAGTGGGGTTCCTTCCAGGTGGCGTCGAGTCTGACAGCCTCTGGGCCTACGAGACAGGGTTCAAGTTTCGCACAAGCGATGGCCGGCTCAGCTTTAACACTGCTGTATTTCGTAACGTTTGGGAAGGTATTCAGGTAGAGGTCATCATCGAAGCTGGGACCGATGACTGCAGCCTGTTCGCCGCCCTGAATCAGAATGCTGGCGAGGCAACCGGCAACGGTGTCGAATTTGACATGACCTGGCTTGCTACGGACCAGTTAGAGCTATCGTTCTCTGGTTCCTACATAGATTTCACGCTAGATGAGGATGTGCCGTTCCTCAATGCACTTGACGGTGACAGACTTCCAAGTCATCCCGACCTGGCGCTTTATGGTGCTGCCATTTACAACTTCCCGATGACTAAACGGCTTACCGGGTTCGTCCGAGGCGAGATCTCCTATACTGGCGAAATCTTGGGCAACTTTGTTGCTGACCCCGCAGTCAAACGACCAGATGCAGGTGGCTATTCACTAACCAATATCAGGACTGGTGTCAGCAGTGAGAAATGGGAAGTAGCACTCTACGCAAACAATGTGTTTGGCAAAGATGCGATCAACTTCCAGTATGTTGACTTCAATGACCGTACTGAATCTCTCGTCGTGAGGCCGTTGACCGTCGGTATGTCTATCCGTAGCAAGTTCTAGGAAGGCTACTTGGGCGCTCGAGACTCGAGCGCCCATCATCTGTGAGACCCAGGCAGCTTCTCATCTTTTCATCCGTACTAACTGACTTCGACGGGGCTTCCAATTCGGGCAGACTCGTAAATCGCCAGAATAATCTCTTCCGACTTCAACGCCTCCGCACCGGTGACGAGAGATTCGCGTCCTTCTCTGTGCGCGTCGATAATCTCCTGCAGATTGGCCCGGTGCCGTTCCATTGGAAACAGGTATGGATCCGTGATGTCACCGAATTTGAACCCATCCGGCGCATCAATTTTGATCGGATCTGATTCCACATCCCACAGGTAAAGTTCATCGTATTCACCATTGAAGATCGCACTTCCCTTGGTACCACTGATCTCTACACGCGATTTCATCGCTGGCTGGAAGCACGTACCGCTAACGATGATACCAGAGGCGCCACTCTCGAAGCTCAGGAGCGCATTGGCAATATCCTCGACCTCGATATCATGATAAGCCGTTCGACAATGTGCATAGACCTTCTTCACTGGCCCTGCGATCCATTGCATCAGGTCAATCAGATGAGTGGTTTGTGTGGTCAGCGTGCCACCGCCCTCGAACTCTTTAGTCCCACGCCAAGCATCATCTCGATAGTAGGACACCTCCCGGAAAGCCTTATCATAAGCATCAACCTGCAAAATTTCCCCAAGTAGCCCTGCCCCCACCGCTGCCTTGACCTTTCGTGCTGCTTGGCCGAATCGCATCTGGTAAATGATTGACAACGAAACTTCGTTAGTCTTGCACGCGTCGATGATTCGATGGGCGGCATCTCTTGTAATCTCAAGCGGCTTTTCAACGATGACATGCTTACCCGCTTCAGCCAGTGGGATCGCGTACTCGGCATGCGTTCCGTTAGGTGTACATACCACGACGAACGTGATGTCCGGATTCGCGCAGAACTCAGTAAAGTCGTCGTACCAGGATGCCGCGCCATGCTTAGCCGCAAAAGCACGAACCTTGCCCGAGTCGCGACCATAGCAGGCGACGAAATCGACGTCGTCCATCTCCGCAAACTGTGATGCGTGAGTAACGCCGGCCATACCGATTCCGACCAGGCCAAATCCAAATCTTTGCTTTTTCATTTCAGGTTCCTAATTGCCTCGTTGAGAGTCTTGCAAGTATCCTTTATACAATTTTCTTAAAAGAACTTAATTACTGAATCCGCCCGCTGACTCCACTCTCGGTAGACTTCCTTCTCGGCAATTGACAAACCTCGGTAAGGATCGAATCGGCAGCTGCTGCCAGAGTCTCTATATACAAAGACCAGGCTGACCGGCTTAAAGATTGAACAGTCACCTAACGCCAGCGAGGGGCAATATAGGTCTAACCACTATTTGGCGACGAGGCTGTAGAGTTTCCACTGATAACTTTGCGCTCGCGACGATTGAAAAAATCACAGGCGAGCAAATCGTTCCTGATAGTCACGAGAGGCGTGGGTTTCAAAAGTTACAGAAAATGAAATTGAGACTTCATCCATCACCTCAACCCAGTGCGGTGCGAGCATCGGTAGATGGACCCCGTCGCCGGGTCCCATTTCGAAACACTCTCCACGGTCTGCGAGCATTTCAGGAAACGGCTGATTTCGATGGCCACCATTGGCGTGATCGCGTATTTGCTCTGCAGATAATACATCCCTATCAGCCGGGTCGAAAATCTGGATTCGCTTTCGTCCAGAAATTTGCAGCAAGAATTGGCACTCCGGGTCGATGTGGAACGGCGTCACTGCACTAGGCGAAGAGACAAAAACAAAGGAGCGAGGCGCCAAAAATTCTGGCTCATCACCGCCGTAAATTGCCGCAACCTCAGCCAAACATGCCATCAGTAGGTCACGATACTCGGGATCGTTTTCTACGCTCTTCAACACTAACCACGACTCGCACTCACGAATTCGACGTATCGTCTCACGTGGACTGAGGCCATTACCGGGCGTAAGTTTCGGATCCTGAGAAACCGGCAAATAGCCGGCGTTGTACTCGATCAGATCAGACGGCAGAGAGGCTGCCAACTCAACAATGCGTTCCGGCTCGAACAGCAAATGTCCCGCAAGACCATGCCCGACAAGGAAGCCCAGACGATCAAACCGTTCTGAAAAAAGTTGGTCGTTTACGGTCAAGAGCTGTTGCATAGGAATACTCTATAGTAGGCAATTGCTAATTATTTGTATATTATATACCATATTCTAATGACTACTCAAACCTTACCCGTCATTTGCAGTGATTGGTGGACGATCGCATCGTCACCTGATCTTGGACCGCTAAATGGCCTTGAACAGCAACCGATGGATTTCAGCATATGGCAGGCGGCCGATCGAAGCTGGCAACTCGGTGCGTGCGTACGCAAGACTGCGTCGGACGGACATGGGCGCTTACTCTACCGCTGGCAGGCAGCATTGCTGACAGACATCGACTGGAAACCAGCCGGTATCCTACTTGAGGCCGATACCGCTTTTGGAGAGGCTTCCGGCGGCCTTCAATCACCCTATATCATTCGACATGCCCAGCAATACCTAATGTACTACGGCGGATGGTCTAACATTTGTCTCGCGATCGGGACCGACGGCAAAACTTTTGCTCGCAGGCTGAATTCCTCCGGCGAAAGCAACCTGTTCCCGGATGCGACGAATTCGCTATTGCGAGATCCGATGGTCACTACTTTCTCGGGTCGGCACTACCTCTACTACACTCGCGTACATGAAAACCGGGGCGCTATCTGTGCACGATCTTCCACCGACCTGCTTAATTGGTCTGAGGCGCATGTCGTGTCTCGCGGAGGTAGCGGCGGCAACGGACCGGCGGATGCAGAGTGCGCTTTCGTCTTTCAGCAGGGATATCACCTGCTACTGTTCCGCTGGGATGAGAGGGGAATCACCAGTATCTACCGATCAGATAATCCGCTGGACTTTGGTATAGACAACGACCGCTTAAAGGTTGGTGAACTGCCCTATGAAGTCGTACGGATTATTCAGGACGGCCAGGATTTCTATATCACGTCGCTGCATGAAGATCTTTCGGGCATAAGACTTGCTCGTATCACCTGGGAGTAGCTGACGGTTAGTGGCGCCGCGGGAGACTTCCTCTCGCGCTGACGAGAATAGAGCAGACTTCTCTAAGCGACTAGAGCTTAGACGTTGCATTGACCCGTTGAACCCGTAGCCGTGGCTGTGTAAAAAATCGGACCCACTTCATTTTTGAGATAAAATTACAGCAGAATTTTTTTAACTGCATGTAGCCCTCAACATCCCTTGCTCTCGTGCGAACAACAAGCCAAAGTGGCCGCATAACAACTCTGGAACCGTGGAGCGACGCATGAGTTACCTTGAACAATTTCAAGCCTACGCCGCCGCCTTTGAAGAAACCTATGTAGACGACGATTGGCAGCGTCTGGAACAATACTTCACGGCCGATGCGGTATACGCACCCGGCGACGGCACCGAAGCAGTTGGGCGTGATCAGGTCATCGCAAAACTGCGCGAAGGCGTCGACGGGTTGGATCGCCTGTTTGATTCCCGCACACTGAACGCCACGCCGCCGAGCGCGGAAGACGATACGGTTTCGCTGACCTGGCAACTCACACTCAGCAAGGCGGGAGCCCCAGACCTTACGGTAACGGGTGCTGAGTACGCGACGTACACCGACGGCGCGATCAGCCACTTGGAGGATATTTTCGATAAGGGTACTGCCGAAAGCTTAGGCGGATGGATGGCCAAGCACGAAGCTTTACTAGACGACTGAGCTGTCGAAATGCTGCGAAATATTCAATAGACGGCGACGGGTTAAACTCACAACCTGTTGCGGACAAATTCGTAAAATCAAAGGCATCTATTCTTGTCGTGAACCATTGACCGTGTATTGATTAACGCGGGAATGTATCAAAGGAAGGAACATCGTCACGAATCCATTGTAGGTTGCGGCCACATACTTTACAGAAAGTTCTGTAAACGTCGGTACCCGACCGGAACTCAGATAGGAATTCATTACCTCTGAAGAAGCGGATAGCGGTATACGATTACCAGCCAACCGATCTAATTTATATTGGTTTCAAAGAGCTGTTCGATGCATGCAAACACTCCGCTCAACGCCACGACGCGATGCATGCGTTAGAGTCAGCGCGCGTCGTTTTTATCGACGATATTCACCCCCAAAGCGACCCAGAACAAATCCAGCTTGTCCTACATCTTCTTGAACGTCGATATGAAATGGGACAAGCGGGGACATTCCTCACCACTAACTTACAAACCGAGGCGCTTGGCGGCGGTGACGAGATGCTCGGAAATCGATTAATGAGTCGTTGTGCAGAAACGCTGGTGACTATCGATTTTTCAGATTGCGACGATTGGGGAAAGAAAGTGAAATCGCACAAAATCCGGATGATTGAAGACGAGCTAGACAGTCGTTCACTGGCACATAAACACAGAGCTAACTAGTTTTTGAGAGAATGGCTTTCTAACTCGCTAATGGCTTTTTATTTCGCTAATGGCTTTCTATTTCGCTAATGGCTTTCTATTTCGCTAATGGCTTTCTATTTCGCTAATGGCTTTCTATTTCGCTAATGGCTTCGGAAACTCCGGCAGGTCATTCCAGAAATCTGGATCATGGCCATAAAAGAGTGTCGCGCCTTGGGCTTCCAGCGCTTTAAGTTGTTTGAAACTCGCCAACATTTGCGCCGGACTGAAAGATAGAGCAGGCAAATGCATCTCATCTAAGGAGCGACGCAGGTAACACGCACCACCCGTCAAAACTTTGACTCCACTCTCATCGGTCAGCTTTAGGGACCGATGCCCTGGTGTATGCCCTGGGGTGGAGATACACACAATCGAGCCATCAGCAAAAATGTCGTACTCGCCGTCTGCGAGCACAAAGTCGTGACCGTGATCCCAGTCCTGAGCGAAAAAGCCTATTTTACCGGCAATATTGGGGTTCTTCGCAACTTCCAGCTCTTTCCGTTGCACCATGATGGGCGCGTTGGGAATGGCGTCATTACCGCCGCAATGGTCGAAATGTAAGTGAGAGTTCACCAGCCAGGTAATGTCGTCTACGGAGACATCTAGCACTTCAAGTCGCGCTGCTACATCCTCGTTTGATTCATAGTGGATGTCGAACATCGGCGCATCACGCCCAATCGAGCATCGGGTTCGGCTTGCATGGATTTGTGCAAGCTAGTGTCATACGGGACCAGGCCTTTAGGATGCCGAATCAAATAACTGGGGACAGGAATACGAATTTTCCTGGCTCGCCCGCAAGCATGGCACCCAGATCCATCGTCATCCAGCCGCAAGTCATCGCATGCACGGTCAACATCGTTTTGCTCCTAATCAGCCTCTACCACCCATGCTACCACCACGACCGCTGGGAAATTAACTGGAATATCCCTATGAATTCTGCATTGTTCTGTTAGTATTCCCGCACTTTGCACCGAAGGCCGTGCAATGCTCGTGGCAATCACCCCGGTTTCCCCGAAAAATATTTCTACTTTTTTACTGCACTGTTTGGACCTTACTCCTGTTAATTCCGGCGGCAAACAACGCACAGGAGCATCATCGATGTCATTTGATTCCCTTGGCCTAAGCGCCGAGATACTACGTGCTGTGTCTGATTCTGGATACACCGAACCAACCCCAGTTCAATCAGAAGCGATCCCTCTGGTACTAGAAGGTCGAGACCTTATGGCGGGCGCCCAAACTGGCACCGGCAAAACTGCAGGTTTTACTCTACCAATTCTCGAAAAATTACTGGCTAGAAAGTCAGACAAACAAAACCGCCCCGTTCGCGCGCTCATTGTCGTACCGACACGCGAATTGGCTGCTCAGGTTCATGAAAGCGTCGTGACTTACGGCCGACACTTGCCCCTCAGCGCTACTGTTGTGTTTGGTGGCGTCAACATTCGCCCACAGATCGCCAAACTACGTCGTGGCGTCGATATTTTGATCGCGACGCCCGGCCGCCTGCTTGACCACGTTAATCAAGGCAACGTTAATTTAGGCGAAGTCGAAATTCTGGTACTGGACGAAGCAGACCGAATGCTCGACATGGGCTTCATTCCCGATGTTAAACGCATTATGAAATTGGTCCCGGATAATCGGCAAACACTGCTATTTTCTGCGACTTTTTCGAAAGAAATTAAAGTCCTGGCAAATACATTCCTGCGCAATCCAGCGCAGATACAAATCGCCCAACAAAACACCACTGCCGAGCGCATTGCTCAGGTCGTGCACCTGGTCGATCAAAAACAAAAACGTGAATTACTCTCACACATGATTGGTGAAGGTAATTGGAGTCAGGTACTGATCTTTACTCGTACCAAGCACGGTGCTAACCGCCTTGCTACACAGCTTGAAAAAGATGGCATTAAGTCTGCCGCGATCCACGGCAATAAGAGCCAGGGCGCACGCACTCGCGCACTAGCTGATTTTAAAGAAGGCAAGGTACGCGCATTGGTTGCAACCGATATCGCGGCACGTGGTCTCGATATCGATCAACTACCACATGTTGTTAATTTTGAATTGCCTCACAAACCAGAAGACTACGTGCATCGCATCGGTCGAACCGGTCGTGCTGGACATGAAGGCGAAGCGCTTTCTCTTGTTTGCCGCGAAGAAACTAAACTGTTGCGCGACATTGAGAAATTATTGAACAAACAGTTACCTCAGAAAACGACTGAAGGTTACGAACCGACAGAGCCTGCTTTGAGCAATTCGGCAGAATCACGCGTATCCAACGGTGGCTCTCGCGGTCGATCGGGCAGCAGTTCAAACAGCCGATCAAACGGCAGTTCACACAGCCGCTCTGGTAACAGTTCAAGTAGCCGGTCAAGCGGCAGTTCAAACAGCCGCTCTGGTGGCCGGTCAGGCGGCCGGTCAAGCGGCAGTTCAAACAGCCGCTCTGGTAGCTATTCGAGCGAGCGATCAAACGCCAGTTCAGACAGCCGCTCAGGCAATAGATCTGGGAATAACTCTGGAAATAACTCTGAGAATAGTTCGGGAAGCAGCACGGGTAACAGTTCAGGCAATAATGCCGGTTCCAGTAACGGTAACGGTAACAATTCAGGTGACTCTTCAGATAGCCGTCCAGACAACTACGGCAACCGCGCTGGTGGAAACCAGTCTAGCGGCAACCTTGGTAATTCTTCTGGTGGAGGTCGCCGATCTGGTGGTCGCCAGGCCAACGCTCGATAGTTACAAAATTGGATTAAAGGCCATTAGGCCATCCAGTTGAGAAACGCCGAGTCCATTACCGGGGAACGTGGCAGCAAAGTTGCCTTGTTCGCCGTGTAATGCCATATAGTTTAGCGCGACCATCTGCACCAACTGATTCACATTGTTGGCCGCAGGTGATGACGCCGTCTCAACAGACCCATCAGAACGAAACCAACCAAGCTGCTGATGTTGCGCCTGGGCTGCTATATCTGCACCCAACAACTGTGGGCGACCAGCCGGGTCGCAGACTAGGAAAAATGAAGCCGCTGTAGATTGATTATCGCCCGTCCATTCGCCTTTACCCCTACCACCAATACTGTCATCAATCCGTCCATTACTCGCGACAGATCCGTCACTAAACACATACATCATCAATGGCACGCCTAGCCTCGCTGCATATTCCAGACAGGCACCCATACAACGGCCCGCACGTAAGTCTCTCGCTTCACCAGTGCCACGGTCACCGGTGTGATAGTCGAAGCCACCCATGGTGATGCAGCCCGCACCTGCAAATCCGTTCAACACAAGTTTCATGACCGATGCGGTTTTTTGAAATTCGCGTTCGCCATCAAACTCCGCCGCACTGAAGATACCGCTCGGGCCGACAATGTCCGGGTCAATAGCGGGATTGAGTGCCGTGGGATCGCCAAATCGATCCGCAAGGTCTGCGCTCTTTACATAGCCACAGCGCACCAGATCCTTGATGACGTCGTCCCGGCTAATTCGAGAATCAACACGATTCAATTTCATGTCTGAAATTCGCTGAATAGATTCCATCACGGCAACCGCGTCTCGTTGAGACAACAAACCAATCAGATCCCCGACATCCACGAGACCCGTGACATCCGTTGGACGATCAACCTTGGTTGGCCGAACCGCAGGATTGATCAAGTCTGCTGGCGCCATGGAGTTACCGCCAGAGTCAGAACTTCTTGAACCAATCAGCGTTAGCAACGAGCCATCGGCGCCCGCTCGATTGATCGCATACATCGGGTTGTGAGGATTATTACCCGTGTCATTCTCTGACCGTGCTGGAATCACTGCACCGTTGGTAGCGCTGACCGTACCCGGTGCCGCCTTCTCCAGGATGCCACGTAAATAAGCTGAGTCAGAATGAAAAGCTAAACCAAGATCCGTATTGATAAAGTCGTTTGTGCCGGTCTGAGGATTAACAACAGATGGAATCTGATCGCCGGGTAAACCCAACTTCGAGTACCCCGCCGTCGACAGAAAATCCATCTGACCACTTCGGCCTCCGGTGAGCACGTTGGATCCCGCGATGTTTGCCCCACCCGCGAGGTCAAAGCATATAAACGGTACCTTGCCCGCACCCTGTAGCGCTAAGCCACAGGATTGCTTAAGTGCTTCTAGATCAGAAGATAGCGCTGCTTTCGCTGCTAACGGATTCGCAAACAGGCCAAGTAGGGTTGGTCCCATCACTGCCGCAGAACCAAACGAAAGGCCCTGACGAATAAAGTCACGGCGCGAGACTGGCTTCTTGTGATCACCGAACTTAAGCGGCGCGTCCGGATGTAGTGCTTTCTTCATTATCGTGTTCCTCGTGCATGCCAATCAGTGTTGTCAATTATTGAAGTAACTATTGTAGTAGTACTGCGGCACTGCCCAGCACCGAGGCGCAGGCTGCTTTCGCGATCGTTCGCGTTCTGGTGGCGTCATTGCCACTAGCGGCAAGTTGATTGATCAGGCTGTCTAACTCACCTCGGACCAATGTGACTTCAGGCTGGGTGGCGACCATGCCCGTGCCGTTTTGCAAGGTTTGTTGGAGCAATGGATTCAGTAACGCATCCCGGCTCGCATCGGCATAGGCGGTCCCCGGTACCGCATCAAAATCAAACCCGGGAAACCGTTGACCACGCAGGGCGCTGTCTTCCATCAAAACGTTGCAATACTCGATCGCCAGTTGAGTAATGCCCATCTGTTGCGACGACAGAAAGCCCTCGATGTTGTTGGAACTGGGCAATTGTTGGCGTACCGCACTGTAGGTTTCAAACACATCTTGCTGTGCTGTGGGCACACCAGTTGCAGCAGACAAACTGGCATTGATCTCGTCAAAAATGCGAATACCAATATCGGATACTGGCGCGGCATCTGCGCTGGTCGGTAAGGGATCAATCGCACCCTCGACTCTGATATCGGTGAAATCACCTAGCGTTTCAAAAGTCAGGAAAAACTCGTCGGTCTGAGGGTTCTTCTCAATGCCGAGCACGGTACCAATTGCGGACAACGGTTGGCCCGCTTCAACAGAATAGTTAGTACTATCAACCAGCAGATCCAGATTGGCATAAGCCTGGCCGACTTCTGGCTCTCGGCCATTGATACCGATACGCATACCCGCCAACGGAATATTGGCAGGTGCAACGCTCGGATCCAATGAATAGAAAAACGGCTGGCTAAACAGATAGCTGTAACTATCAAACTGCGACACCTCGAATACAATATAGGCATCAGGCACATCCACTAGATGGCTAATACCAAAGAGCAGCATAAATTTTTCGCCGACGCCAGCATCAAAATTCTGCACAATCTGGCTTGGTGTAAGCGCCCGGTTATGGATTGCCACCAGACGCAACACGCCTTGGAATTGACGATTGTTAGACACTTCGTTGCCGAGCACAAATGCAAAGGTATCGTCCCAGTCGTTAAGGTCGCCACCGACGTCATCGGCAATATCGATTCTTGCACCGTTGACATACAACTGGCGCCCAATGGTTGGATCGAACGTCATCACGACATGCTGCAAGGTCGCCTGGAGCACTTCATCGCCATCTGGGGTTGACAGCGCCGGAATACCGTTAGCGTCAGTCTCAGAAAAACGAACCAGTGCATCGTAGTTGTAAAGCGTTTGTCCCAGAGTGAAATTGCGAGCAGTGTTACCACCAGAGTAACTGACGATATAGGCTTCTTCTTGGGTCACGTTTGCCGGTGCAACCCAGGCTTCCACAGAATACTCGCTGGTCGCCGTAATCAGCTGATGCAATTTGCTGCTGGTGCTTGTAGAGGCCTGGGCACGGCTAGCGGCACCGAACTGAATGCCGTAACCACCGACCCAGTTGATACTGCCGGTAAAAGATAGATTCATGGCCGGTTCCACGCCACTGGTATCAAACGCGGTATTACCGCTCAAGGTCTTAAACTGGTACAGAGCGATGGCGCTAGCATCATTTCGACCGCCACCAGAAGCGACAACGCCGTCGACCAGAGTCAGCGCTCTTGAAGTCACAAACTCCGGCGGCACTTCTGTTTCTAGAATACTATCGACCAGCGTCTGGATAGCTGTCTGCATCTCGCTCGCATTGCTTGCGCAGTTACTCCAGCAGTTATGAAACTCACTCCGAAGCCGGACCACTAAACGAGAATTAGCAGGATCATCTAATTCAATTTTACTTCTCGCTGCCGCATAGCTGGCTTCAACGTCGTCGTTCGCAAAGAAAGGTGATTGAGGTATGGCAGCATCATCGACATGGCAGTTTGCACAATAGGTGGTGAGCAAAGGATGCACTGTGGTGGCAAAAACGCCCGCCGTTGCCGGGAATGATTTTGAAGCACCGGGCACGATCTCTGGCGGCGCTGTCAGCACAATAGCGGTACTACCGCCCACCGTACCCCCGGCCCAATTGCTGATCCATATCGTCAAGATATCAGCGCACGCCTGATCGGAAGCCTGCCAACAGTTATGCCCGCCGCCAACTTTTTCTACCAGTTGCGACTGGCCCGGCTGATTAAGATTAACCAGCGAATTAACTTCTTCGTAGGCACGATTAATATCATCGTTACGGGAAAATGTCGGGCTTTGGCCTCCCGCACCATGACATTGGCCGCAGCGATTATCAGGCGCAATATTTTCCCAGAGTTCCAGACGAAAGCGTTGCACGTCATCGGACTGAGGCGCTGGGCCGTTTAAGACCAGACTGCGACTATCACTACCGCCGTCTGTTGCGTCGATGTTTTGCTCGACCGCGCTACCAGAACCACCGCTACAACCCACGAGTAATATCACCACTAGCGTGATCGATATATTTTCAAGCATTTTGTTTTTCATGCCTACTCTCCCCGACAATAAGCAGCCGACTCGACAAAAGGCTGTTTTAGGTTGTAGCCACTTGAGACAAACGAACTGGTCATGGCTGACAACTGCGCGCGGTCGGTGCTATCCACTGGCGCCCTCAAACAAACACTTTCAAATACTTTGCTCACCTGGCAGGCAGCAAAGGCTTCACTGTTGGCCAGTTCCTCACCTAAGGATTGAGCACCATTGCCATTACCCGGCAATGATCCGCTCCAACCCAGATTGCGATTAATGCCCGTCCGCCAGTAATTATCCCAGTCGTCATTTGGCGTCACGTAACCAAAAGGAAAGTTGTTTTGATTGAAGTGATATTTGCGCACCACCCGCGTCATGGTGTCAGGGTCCAAGACGCCAACCGCGTTATAGGCCAGGCGGCCATTTTCTCCACTGGGGTCATTATCCGGGTCGTACTCGAAGTTGTAGTAAGCAAACGCCTGGGCCATTGGATCCATTCCGGAATGGCAACCAATACAGTTATTACGAAACAGCCGACTGTCGCCCCCCGGTGAGCGAGTGACATCCTGCCGAATACGATCGGGTGTTCGTGAGGTGTCTGCGACCTGTTCCAAATCGCGACATAAGTGATTGACCAGGGTAAAACGGAACATGGCGCGATTCGTCCCAGCGATAAAGAAGGCTTTTGATGCCCCCCTGCTCGTGAGTACGCCAGCCGCCGCCGATGCAGGAATACCGGTTAAGTTAGTTTGCGGCTGCGCCTCCAATGCCGCAGCAAGATCAATTCCCTGTTGCTCAAGAAATTCATAGTGGTCATTGTTCGCAGGACTGTAGGCGGGCGCGCCGGTATTAGCGCTACCGACATACAGCTGGTCGCCTGTTAGCACCTCTCGAAAATCACGATCATCCCGCACGATCCCAATAACAGTGGCGGTGTAATCATTTAGAGGGGCAAATACATTGAAGTCTCTATTCGTCCAGGGTGTGACAAGGTTTTTAAGTGTGGTTCGATAAAAATCAGGGTGATCAATGGCGATAAACGCAGCGGTTTGCGCATTTTCTAGTTCTGAGCCGCCGCCATTGGCAATCGTGTTTGCCATCTGTTCCAAAATTTCGACCGTTGGCGGAACGCCCGCAATTCGGTCATGAATTCTCTTGGCTTGCTCTACCGGCCCGGCATCTATTGCTGTGTTGACAAACAGCACCAGCAGTACGCCTATACTCTTTAAGGTAGTCTTTACACCATTCCCAACAATTATACACATGTCTTATTCGCTCTTACTTTTTAGAAAGCCTTTGCATCAGCTTTACCAACTGGAATTGGTCGTAGCCTAGGCAAATTTCTTAAGGGGTAAGAGCTGTTTTGTTCAGTTACGTGACAGACGACACACTTTGCATGAAATGCTCTTTGGGTTTTGTGAGTCACGTCACAAGCGCCCGACACAAATCCAACTAATCTCACTGAAACAAATCAGTCACCACCGTATTTAGAAAAAACAAAGCAACGAAACAGGAATTTAGGATGAACAAGAGGTCTTCGGGCAGCCTCCTTTTTCGATCTCTACTGATCGCGGCCCTCGCTACCTTTATTGGGGCGGGATGCGACAGCAGCAGCGGAACGGCGTCTACCCTCTCGAGCAACAATCAGGCACCTGACCCCGTGGTTCAGGACTTTCCTGTGTTCTTTGTAGAGCGACCGTTTATTCTGAATATGGCAGGTGATACCGTTTCCAGCAGTCAACGCGCCCTTACCGTATTTGAGCCGGGTGCAGTCTTGATGATGAAAGACCGGGCACTGGCCAGTGCGGCTACCACTAATCTCACCGACATTTTGTTCGAAGACACCGAGGGTGCAATCGCCCTTTATGATGTTCGGGATCTCGCCCCCGACTACGACGGTCAGCGCTTACTATTCTCCATGCGCGGTCCTTTTGACGCCGATGCCGATGAAGATGACCAACCCACCTGGAATATTTGGGAGTACAACCTCGGCACCGATGTGCTGCGCAGAGTTATCACGTCAGACACTAATGCCGAGTCTGGCCATGATCGCGAAGCCCAGTACCTCCCCGACGGCAAGATTGTATTCACCTCCAATCGACAACGAAATGCGCGAGCTATTTTATTGGATGAAGGTCGCCCTCAGTTCGCAGCGCTAGATGAGGATCGCGATGAAGAGGCCTTTGTACTGCATGTCATGAATGACGACGGTGTCGATATTGAGCAGATCACATTTAATCAAAGCCATGATCGAGACCCCATCGTCATGCCGGATGGTAAGCTCGTATTCAATCGCTGGGATAACATACCGGGCCGCGATGTGGTGAGCTTGTACAGAAGCAATATTGACGGTAGTCAGCTGGAGCGTTTTTACGGCTATCACAGCCAGGATAGCGGCCGGGACGGCAGCACCATCGTCTTCTCTGACCCCAGAGCTATGAGCGATGGCAAACTCTTGGTCCTTGCACGGGACAACGATGACGCGGAACCCGGTGGCGACATCGTCATCATCGATGTCAACAATTTTGTCGAGCAGCAACAACCGGTTTTCGACAACACAAGCACTGAAGCCAGTGCTCAGACGTCTCCCCTTACCGAGATTGTTAATCTACTGGAAATTTCAGAACGCGGCCGGTTCTCTAGTGTTTGGCCGCTCGGAGATGGTACGGATCGGCTTTTGATTACCTGGGCGCAATGTCGGCTCTTAGTGACAATAGATGATATCGAAAGAATCGTACCCTGCACTGCGGACCGTCTCAACGACGAGGACAATCCTGCCATCGAGGCGGAGCCGCTTTACGGGTTATGGATTCTCGACCCTGAGAATGATCTGCAGCAGCCGGTTGTCAAACCTGTAGAAGGTTCGATGATCTCTGAAGCGGTGGTCTTGTCGCCTCGAACAGCACCTTTCTTTCAAGGCAAAACGATCGATTCTGATACCCAAATGCTCATCAATGAGAACGTGGGGCTGTTACATATTCGCAGCGTCTATGACATCGACGGCATGGATACAGCGCTGCCAAATCTATCGACGGCAGCGAACCCGGTTCAGGTACCCCTGGCCCAGCGCGCAGTGTCATTCCTGCGCCTGGTCAAACCTGTCTCTTTACCGGACGATGAAATTGTCGACCTGCCTGGCACCGCTTTCGGTCGATCCCAGGGTGAGTTGATGCGCGAGATTCTTGGTTACGCCACAGTTCATCCAGATGGGTCTGTATTGGTCAAGGTACCGGCTAACGTGCCTTTCACATTAAGCTTGCTCAATGCGAAAGGTGAACGGGTCAGCCCAAGGCATCGCAACTGGTTGCAACTACGACCCGGAGAAGTCCGGCAGTGCAATGGCTGCCACACCCAAGACAGTGAGTTATCGCACGGACGGCTTGATGCTGATGCGCCCAGTATTAACCTCGGCGGGCCCTATTCCGGTCTCGCCGCAGGCTTTATTGTCGACCCGGGCAAAACGATGGCTGAGGCTTCTGCAATCTTAACGGGTGCACGCTTAACAGGAGCACCCACGCCCCTCGCCGATATTGTCTTTCAGGATATCTGGACGGATATTGCTCAACGAGCTGCGGACGCACCCTTTGAATATCGTTATCAAGACCTATCGACAACGGCACCCATCAACAGCGCATGCTCGCCTCTGTGGCAAGCAAACTGCAGAATTACGATTCACTACCAGGATCACGTCCATCTTATCTGGGCAGTAAATCGGCAAACATTAGATTTGGATGGGATTACCGTCTTAGAGGATTTTACCTGCACCAGTTGTCACACCAATACCGATGCCATGGGAGCGCCCCAGGTGCCCATCGCTCAGTTAGATCTAAGCGACGGCGCGTCTAATGATGTGCCTGATCATTTCAAGAGCTATCGCGAACTTTTGTTTAACGATAATGAACAGGTTCTCGACAATGGTGCTCTGGTAGACCGTGCCGAACCCGCATTTGATGGCGATGGGAATCCGATTTTCGAAGTTGATGAGGACGGCATTTTGATTCTGGATACTGATGGCAATCTAATTCCAGTGCTTCGCACCTTCAACGTTGCTCCTTCTCTGCGCACCACTGGCGCGATAACCTCTAGCAATTTCTTTAGCCGCTTTCGAGCCGGCGGTACCCATGCGGGATATCTAACCCCTGCTGAACTCAAGCTTCTAGCAGAATGGATCGATATTGGCGGCCAATACTACAACGACCCCTTTGTGGTGCCCCAATGATCAAAACACTATTGCTCTTTCGTGCAGCCTTTTTCGCAGTCTTTTTTGCACTCTTTTTTGCTTTGACTGCAGAAGCTCAATCAGAGTCAGGCGACGAAGCCTCACAGTTATTGGTGACAGAAGTACAGGTGACGGAACCCTATATTGAGTTGCATACCGGTCCCGGCCGCGGTTATCCAGTATTTCATGTGGTGGCAGGTGGCGACAATATCCGCATCCTTAAACGTCGTACAAACTGGTTTTTGATTGAGACGAACACTCGCCGTCCCGTCAGTGGCTGGGCCAGACATCGGGATATGCGTATGACTGCAACCTCGCTGGAAGACGATGGCAGCGCGACCTATGCCGGTTTCTCCGACTACGACCGAAGCAACCCCGCGAAATGGCGCTGGACTATTGCCGGCGGTGACTTCAGTCGAGCCGCCGCTATTTCAACAGCACTGGCTTATCGTTTGACGCCCAATGTAGCGGTGCAATTGGAGGCTACTCAGATCCTCGGCGAATTTTCCGATGGCAAAATGTTGAATGCATCCATCCAACACTATCCCTTTCCTGCCTGGCGGATATCCCCGTACTTTCAGCTGGGCGCCGGTGTTTTACAAACCGAACCTGGCGCAACGCTCGTGCAGGCAAAAGATCGAATAGACAACACCTTACTTGTCGGTGGAGGTATGAATGTTTTCCTCGGGCGCCGATTTAATTTTTTTCTCGATTTCCGGCGCCACACCGTGCTGACCAGTCGAGATGACAATGAGGAGATAGACGAATGGAAACTGGGCTTCAACGTATCCTTCTGAAAGTACATATAAAAGTAAGACAAGCGAGTTACCTCGGGCGCTATTTAGCGCTAGCAAGTCTTGGCTTCGCGCTGCCCGCCACCGCGGAGGAAAGCCTGTCCATTGAGGACCTTGGCTTAACCCCAGTAGTCGAGCGGCGCGAAGTAAAGATTGCCGGTATCGATACAGAAGACTTTGAAGTGGGTATTTCGGGTGGCCTGTTCTCGGTAGAAGACTTCGAATCCAACCCTATCGCCATCGCCCATTTGACCTATCACGTGACAGAAGACTTTTTCGTGCAGGCGCGTTTTGCCCAAAGCAAACTGGGAGAGTCAAGTTTCGACCGTCTGTCCGGTGGCGCCCAGTTGCTGGGTTCAGAGGACAGGGACATCAACTTTTATGACTTGTCTCTGGGCATTAACGTCTTTCCCGGAGAGGCCTTTATCTGGGATCGCTGGGCGGTGAACTCTAGCTTCTACTTGGTCGGCGGGGTCGGCGCCACACAGTTTGCGGGTAGCGATCGCTTTACCGTCAATGGCGGTGTGGGCTATCGGTTGATCGCCAATGACTTCTTATCCTTTAATTTTCAGGTGCGGGACCATGTATTTGATACGGAAATTACCGGCAGCAAAAAGGCGACTCATAACATTGAACTGGGCGCTGGCTTTTCCATCTTTTTCTAACAGGCACTTTCTAACAGGCAATGACGATATGAAAACCATATTAATCGGCATCATCCTACTGCTACTTCAGAGCTGCACAACGATAGAGCCCTGGGTGAGCCCCTTCGAACGCAGTAAATTGGCAGACCCCATCATGAGTTTCTCGCGTGCACCCGCAGACTCTGCCTATATGCATCACGTCCGTCAGGCTCGCGAAGGTGCGCGCGGCGCAGAAGGCGGTGGTGGAGGTGGTTGTGGTTGTAACTAAATTTCTTAAAACTATTTTGCCTATCGTTTTTGTGGCAGTAACGTTGCCAGCTGGCGCGAAGGTTTTACCGGAGGATCGCAGCGATGTGATGTACCACGGCTACGATGGCGGCGGCGTGACTATTCAAGGGCCTTCTGTGCTGGTACGCAAAGCCTATAAAGATAAGATTTCAGTCTGGGGTAACTATTATGCAGATATGATTTCTGGTGCGTCTATCGATGTGGAAGCGACAGCGTCTAAGTACTCAGAAACCCGAACGGAATACAGCCTCGGTGCCGATTACCTCTACGACAAGACAATATTAGGCGTTGGTTATACACAAAGCGAAGAGGACGACTATTCGGCACAGACTTTCCGTGTCAGCGTGAGCCAGGACTTTTTCGGCGATCTGACGACACTCTCGATGGGGTACGCGTTTGGTGATGATACAGTGCGACGTAATGGCGATGACGTGTTTGAAGATGAAGCCCAGCATCAGTCTTTTCGACTTGAGCTAACACAAATTTTGACGACCCAGCTGATCATGAATGTCGGCGTGGAGTCCGTGACCGATGAGGGATTTCTCAACAACCCCTATCGATCTGTGCGCTTTCGCGACTCAGGCTCTGCCAATGGCTTTAGCTATCAGGCAGAAAACTATCCTCGCACTCGCAACAGCGATGCAATGGCCATCCGAGCCATGTACTACCTGCCCTATCGAGCAGCGCTCCGCGGCGAGTATCGGTACTACAGCGATTCCTGGGGAATTGATGCACACAATGGCGAGGTGTCATATACCCATCCGATAGGTGATCACTGGGAATTCGACGCTAGCTTTCGCTACTACGACCAAACTAACGCCGATTTTTACGCGGATATCTTTGCCTTTCAGGATGCGCAGAATTTTCTCGCCAGAGACAAAGAGCTGTCAGCCTTTAGCAGCACTAGCATTGGCGCGGGCGCCAGCTATAGCTTCGGCCACGAGGGCTTCTGGGTGTTCAGCAAGGGCTCAGCAAATCTCTACGTTGACTATGTGATGTTTGACTACGAAAACTTTTCCGATGTGACGGCTGGTGCGGCACTCGGGGAAGAACCCTTGTATCAGTTCGATGCCGTTGTCCTGAGAGCCTACCTGTCACTGTGGTTTTAGAGGCATGAGTTCTATGTTCTATATTCTATGTTCTATGTTCTAGGCGCAAAGCGCTCTTGCTTCGGTGGCGAGTGCTTGTATTGCCGAATAGTCACCTGCCGCTAACAGGTCCGGCGGAACGAACCATGAACCCCCAATGCAAACCACTGTCGGATGGCGCAGGTAGGCAAGGGCATTTTTAGCATTAATACCGCCGGTGGGAAAGAATCGAACTTCCGGTAAGGGAGCCGCCATCGCGCTGAGAGTTGACAGGCCACCTAAACGTTCAGCCGGGAAAAACTTCACCAGTTCATAGCCACGCGCCAACAGCGTCATGACCTCCGTTGCGGTTGCGGCGCCAGGGACGAATGCCAGGCCGAGGTCTTCGACTTCATCCAGTAACGCACCAGGTGAGCCCGGGCTGACACCAAATTGAGCACCTGCATCAAGCACCTGCCGAACATGATCAACCTGCCTGACGCTACCGGCGCCGACGATTATGTCGGGTACACTCAGGCGTATCGCCTCGATAGCCGCCAGCCCGCACTCTGTGCGAAGCGTCACTTCAATCGCACCGATGCCGGCGCTAAGCAACGCTTCTGCAAGTGGCACCGCGGTTGTAAGCTTCTCGATATTGACCACCGGCACAAGGCGAACATGACCTAAGAGCGTAAGCGCGTTCATAGCTGAAAGCGTACTCATAATCCAAACACGCTCGCACCAGCTTCTGCAGGACCCACATTCGCTCGAAACATACTGAATAATTCTCGTCCCATACCGAATGTGTTTTGAAGATGACTCTGATCAAACTCAGGACGAGCCGACAAGTCTGCATCGACCATCATGACGCCCGTGGCCGCATCAATCGTAATAGCATCACCATTCTGGATGAGTCCGATCATGCCACCCTGCACGGCCTCGGGCGTGACCTGAATACCAGCTAGAATTTTCCCAGATGCTCCCGACATTCGACCATCCGTTAGTAGCGCGACCTTCAAACCACGATTTTGCATGACACCCAACAGAGGCGTGAGCTTATGTAGCTCTGGCATACCATTCGCCGCTGGGCCTTGACCTGGCAACACGGCAACCATGTCTGCCGACAATTCGCCCGCGTCGAAAGCTTCTGCAAACGCGGCCTGGCTAATAAATATCCGAGCTGGCGCCGTAATCGATTGATTCTCTTGCTCAACAGCTGACGTTTTAACAATGGCGCGACCCAAATTTCCCTGAACCAGGGAAATCCCGCCCTGCTCTTTAAACGGTCGAGTAACAGGCCGCAAGATGTCCGAATCAACACCATCAAATTGATTGCCTTTCCAGACAATAGCCTCGCCCTCTTCACCCCCGGCTTCTACATGCGGTGATTTTGTATAGTGACTGAGACCCGACCCGGCAACGGTCTCAACATCTTCATGCAATAGACCGGCACTTAACAGTTCCGTAATAATAAAGGCTAAACCACCTGCAGCATGAAAGTGATTGATATCAGCCAGGCCGTTCGGGTAAACCTGCGCTAAGAGCGGCACAACTTTCGACAATGCTGACATATCTTCCCAATTGATGCTGATGCCAGCTGCTGCTGCAATGGCGACCAGGTGCAACGTATGATTGGTAGAACCGCCTGTCGCTAGCAATCCAACAATGCCATTCACCACGGCTGCTTCATCGACAATCTTGCCAACGGGTCGGTAGTCATTACCATCTTTGGTCATAGCCAAAACCCGCTGGACGGCTTGTTTCGTCAACAAAGGCCGCATGGGGTCATCTGGGTTTACAAAGGAACTTCCGGGCAACTGCAGCCCCATAATCTCCATTAACATCTGGTTGCTATTGGCGGTGCCGTAAAATGTGCAAGTCCCCGCACTGTGATACGAGGCAGACTCAACGGCAATCAGCTCGCTTTTATCCACTTCACCCGCAGCAAAAGCCTCTCTAACCCGGGCTTTCTCCTTATTGGAAATACCTGAGCGCATAGGACCCGCCGGCACAAAGATGGCTGGAAGGTGCCCAAAGGACAAAGCGCCAATCATTAAGCCGGGCACAATCTTGTCGCAAATACCCAGATACATCGTGGCATCAAACATATTGTGAGAGAGCGCAACACCGGTGGCGAGCGCTATGACATCGCGGCTAAACAACGACAGCTCCATACCATCTTGGCCTTGAGTAACGCCATCACACATGGCGGGAACGCCACCGGCAACCTGGGCAATAGCCCCTAACTCGTGAGCCACTTTACGGATTTGGTCAGGGTAGGATTCGTAAGGCTGGTGCGCACTCAGCATATCGTTGTAAGCCGAAACAATCGCAATATTCGGCAAGTACTCATCTGTTAAACGATCCTTATCACCAGCGGAACAGGCTGCCATACCGTGAGCAAGGTTGCTGCAGGATAAACTACTCCGGGATGGGCCCGATGCAGCTTGTTGATCTAGCCGCGCCAGGTATGCAGTGCGTTTTTGCTGACTCCGTTCGCGAATACGATCGGTTACCTCTTGTACGATAGGGTGCACGTTAACTCCTGTAATTTCGAATTGGTTTCCGACTGGATTCCTGATTTAGCTCCTGATTAAGTATCTACTATAGCCCTTAATACAGCGCCTAAGGTGCCCAGTAAATATTGACAGGAACCTCAGTTTGTTGAACAAGATGATCAATCGGTAAGCCTACCGGCGCGTCGAGTACTGCACGTTTCTTTTCTCCAAAGACCAGCAATAGGATCTCACTGGATTGCAGCAGCAGCGCTAAGTTGACTGTTCGCCTTGGGTAGGGACTGGCGTTGGTAGTGATGTCGACGGCGGCAGGTGCAGCCTTAAGGTCAATCAAATAATCTAGCATCGGATTGCCAGGAAATATGGAAGCAAAGTGTCCGTCCTCACCCATACCGACCAGACTGATAGGCTGAGCTGAGACAATTTGTTCGACATTGCTTTCCGACAATTCACAAAACTGAGCCTTACTTGCCGCATTTTGCATGAGCGTTTCGCGTACCATTTTCTCATTACTCGCAGCATCTGTGACGGCCACCAGGCGCTCATCGGTCAAGGTCACGTACACACGGGACCAATCTATCGGGCATTCAGAAAGTTGACCCAGGCAAGCGATGGGCGACGAACCACCGCTCACCATTAGGACAGACATAGCTTGGAGCGCAAGACTCCTTTCCATATGTTGAGCCAAAAATGTCGTCGCAGCTGAGGAAGCAGCCTCGCGACTATTGAATTCCGTTAGGTTTTGCAATGCGATTTGCGACCCTTTTTCTTCAAAGCAAGCATTTTGTAGTTTCTCAACATTTGTCCTATGTTGATTAGCTCAGTATAGGATTAATCTAATTCACTGTGTATATTTACTACACTATTCGCTTCACTACCCCGAATAATGAGTAGGCAACACCATGAGAAATAGTAAGATCGTCGCGACCCTGGGCCCCGCAAGTGACCCTTTGATAGCAGAACTCGTCGCAGCTGGGGTGGATGTGTTCCGCCTGAATTTTTCTCACGGTGGTTACGAAGCTCAAGCGAAACGGGTGGCAGATATTCGGCTGGCAGCGACAGCCCAACAGCGATATGTTGCCATAATGGCCGACTTACAGGGTCCTAAGATACGAATAGGCCGCTTCAAAGACACCGCCATCCAGCTTGCTGCGGGAGATTTATTCCAAATTGACCCCCAACTCGATCTCGACAGCGGTACTCAAACTGTCGTAGGTACCACCTACACAAACCTGACCGATGAAGTGAAACCAGGCGATACGCTGGTGCTGGGCGATGGCACGCCACAAATGAAAGTAACCGAAATCAAGAATGGCAAGATCAACCTTGAAACTCTGCTGGGCGGTGAACTGGGTTCTAGTAAAGGTATCAACCTCAAAGGTGGCGGCCTCTCTGCTGCGGCACTAACAGACAAAGACATCTCCGACCTCGAATTTATTTGCGGCCTACCAGTCGACTATGTAGCCGTGTCTTTTGTGCGAAATCGCGGTGATGTTGATGAAGCCCGACGATTGATTAAATCCTTTAATGGCAGCGCGGGTGTGATAGCAAAGATCGAGCGAGCCGAGGCTGTCGCAAATGAAGACACGCTAATTGAAATCATTCTCGCCTCCGACGCTGTGATGGTTGCCCGCGGGGATCTTGGTATCGAAATTGGTGACGCCGCCCTAATGGGTGTGCAAAAGCATCTAGTCAGTCTCGCCCGGCGACTCAATAGAAGCGTGATTACGGCAACCCAGATGATGGAGTCGATGGTGACCCAACCGCAGCCGACCCGCGCCGAGGTAATGGATGTTGCCAATGCCATTCTGGATGGTACCGATGCCGTCATGTTGTCCGGTGAGACAGCTGTTGGTACATATCCCGTTGAGACCGTGCTACGTATGGTGGATGTCATCAACGGTGCTGAGCAGAGCAATCACGCAACAGAAACACACTTTCAACCCTATGCCTGTAAAGACATAGACGAATCGATTGCCATGGCTGCCATGACTGTTGCTGCGAACTTACCGCGTATCAAAGCCGTGGTATCGCTCACCTCCAGCGGTAATACGCCGAAACTGATGTCACGTAGCCTTTCACGGCTGCCTATCTACGCATTTGCAAGGGACCCGAGAATCCTGGCAAAAGTTGCGCTGTTTCGAGGCGTCCACCCAAGACTGTTTCAATCATCAGACATCGACTATGGCCGAGTTACAGAAGCGGTGACCGAGTATCTAAGAGAACACGAAAAGGTCACCGCTGGAGATAGAATCGTGCTATCTCAAGGTAACGGCAACAACGTACAGGGCGGTACAAATACACTGAAGATTTTGGAAATCGTGTGAATAGGATCATCTGAAGAGTGACAACAGTCGCACATGGCTTATGCCATCAAATGATACTTAGCTAAGCATGGGGATATGGGTCGACGACTAGTAAGGTGAGTGCTCAGCCAAGAAAACCTAGATTTTGACCAGCAAAGTTACCCAGGTTCGGCGCCACTTGTGCTAAATCACTCTCGGCAACCCCAAACCAGCGCGCGAGCGTGGCGGCGTACTGATCGACTGATGTAGTGGGAATAATTCGTCCGCCGGTCGCGTCGTCGGCGCCACCAATCTCTAAGGTCGGCATGGTGCCATAAATATTTCGACCGAGCACCGCACTACCGGTCACGATCTGATGACTTCCCCAACCGTGATCCGTACCGTCGCCATTACTCGTCAAGGTCCGGCCAAAATCGGATTGGGTAAATGTGACGACGCTATCTGACTGACTAATTTCTACCAGCGCTGCATTAAAAGCACCTAACGAATCAGAGAGATCTTGAATTAGATTGGGTTGCACCTGGTTTTGATCGTCATGAGTATCGAACCCGCCTGCTGCGGCAAAGAAGATCTGCCGCGACATGGCAAACTCATCCTTCACCGCAATCAATCTGGCAATGGTATTGAGCTGCCGACCCAGATTCGAATCCGGAAAGGGTGTAGTCAGTTGTGGCACCAGCGCCAGAGCTGCATTGACCTTGTCTGCTGTGCCGAGAGAACGCTGATGCACTTCTGTTAGCGCTCTGGCGTGTAGGTTCGTAAAACCCCGATCGAGATAAGCTTCAAAAGCGGCGCGACGTGATGCACCCAGAATAGCACCCGCATCCAAAGCACCGTAGGTATTAGCGCCGCCAACTCCCACAGTATAAGGAACAGATGTATCACCTGCCTGAAACAATGTTGTGCCAAAAAGAGACGTATTCAGGGCCAACTGTTGCGCTTGCGTAGAGTCCTGCAACAGATCCGCAATCCGACCTGCCCAGCCCGTACTTAGCGGTGACTTACCCTTCAGGGTATACCACTGATCTTGCTGATCATTGTGCGAGAAGAGCTGGGGTGGCAAAGCCACACTCTGCGACAAATAGGCGTCTTTCGTGGTGGGCTCTATGAGCGGACCAACATTGGCCATTACGGCAAGATCACCGGCTTCAAACAAATTCTGTAATGCCGTTGCGGCTGGATGAAAACCATAGCTTGCGCCATCTGGGTGGTTTGGATTAATCGCCAGCAAATCTGCTTGTGGCACTGCGAGGTTCTGCCGTGATGTCGCATAAATATTGTATTCGGCATTACTGCTTGGGACGATCAGATTGAACGCATCGTTCCCGCCCAAAAGGAAGATGTTCACCAGACATTTGTAACCTGACAACCCAGCATCTGCGCTAAACGCCCTCAGAGGCATCATTGCACCCGCAACTGTTGATGCTGACAGTGCCAAAAATTCTCTTCTTTGCATCACTGACGCTCCTATGGTTGTCGCGCAAATTCGGTGGAAGTCACGATGGCGTGAATCACCTCGGCGACCCTAAAATCTGCATCATTGGCTGGAATTCGATTCAACAGTTCGTCAATTTGAATTCGCAGTGATGCTGAGGGGGCGCGACCGAGTAAGCGCATTGCGACACTGTCGATCAGCGCATCTCGATCATCGGCCAAGGCTAGATCCGAGGTAATATCAATGGTGATGGTATCGTCACGGAGATCTGCTGCACTGGAGTTCTGCAAAAACACCGCGACCGCAAGATAATTATGGGTGCTCGCGATCGTCGTCTCATTGGTGATCTGCATCTCGGGCGACACCAGTCCCTGATCCGAAATTTCACCAGGCGGCGCATAAGCAGGAGAGAAAAAGTTGAACACCGATGGAGAACGCAGAGGTGCCTGAGCAAAAGCTTGCTCCGGCGACGGAAAGAAAAATCGACCACTGACGGCGGAAGCGTTGTAAGCCCGCCACAACTGAACCAAGCGCAGAATTGGTTCGACGAGTTTGCCCCCCGAGTCACCCGCCAGGGTCCGCGCTTCTGTATCTAGCAAGATTGCTTTTACAACGGCACCCAGATTACCGCGCTGACCATTACCATCGTCACTAAACACTAATGCCACGCGACCGATGTAGGCGGGGGACGGATTTGCGGTGACCAGTTTTTGTATCAAGTGGCGGCTAACAAAAGGTGCGACATTAGAGTGGCTAAAAATATTGTCGAGCGCGCCCGCCAAATCTTGTTCTGGCGTTTGCCCTGCAGGCAGAACAATGCCGTTCAAGAGTGTCTTTGGCGCAGTATCGTGAAATTCTGGAAAGGCTTCCATGGGTACCGTGAAATCACGCGAGGGACGATTGAAGTTCGTCGAACCACCAAAGCTCCAACCGGTATAAACATGGGCGAACCCCTCGATAATCTGCTGATTATAGGTAGGAATGGGCTCACCCAAATCATCCGTTTTGACACTACCATCCATATTGAGCGCCACCAGACCAAGGGTGAACAGTTGCATAAATTCTCGTGCGTAGTTTTCATCAGGCCTGATATTTCTGCTCGCATCTGGCTTCTCATTACCTAACATCGATAGATAAACACCCATGGCTGGATGCAGTGTGACCACCTCCATTAACATTCTAAAATCGCCAAATGCTTGAGCCGCTAGCACGTCATAATAATCGGCAAGTCCCGCCGGCGTGTTGAATAGCGCACTGGAATCCGAGACCACCATCAGCTCTGATAAGGCAAACGCAACTCTTTGCCTGAGTTGATCATCGCCTTGCACTGCATAGCGAAACCAGGCATCAATTCGATCGGCTTGCCCTTGAAAATTGTTTGCGGGTTCCGGTAAAGAAGTGAGATACGCCAATTGGCTAGAAGCAGGTAACTGTAACTGCTCATCTATCCACTGTTCATAACCCAATGTTTGTAAGGCGGCAACGTCATCGTGATCAACCCCCATCGTGGACTGGATCAAAAACCGATGTCCCTCACTCTCAGAAATACCTGCCGGAACAGGATCGGTTGGCGGAGGTGTGGGCGTGGGTGTCGGCGTGGTCGTTGGTGGCGAACTGGTGGGCGGAGGCGTTGCCACCGGTGCAGGTACCTCCGCGGAAGAAGAACCGCCGCCGCCGCAAGCACTCAACAGCATGAACAAAACACAAAAAAGACCCATCCGCATAAATCGCATCCCGCCCGTACAGTGGCAATGTTTCCATGCTACGCCTCGAAGTCAAAATTCCGTCGGAGCGATGGCGCGATTCCGACAAGCTGTCTATATTCGCGAACGAAATGGCGAAAATTTATGTCGGTAAGAAATGTACCGGATAGGAAATTCTGGTGACGGCTACATCCCTTTCACCAAAATCGAATAGTTGTATACGGCGCATCACCCTGCTGATTAATTCTTCATCGGCAAGGTCTGATGTCAGTACATCACAAGCAGATACTGTCCCGTCTGGCTCAATCACTAGCTCCAGTACAACCTTGCCAAGAAGCGAAGGGTCGTTGCGCAGTGCGCGATTGTAGATTGAAAAAATCGCACCTTTATTGGCGTCAAATACCCGCCTTACTTCTTCAATGCTTCGGCCTACATTGATATCAGGTTTAATCAAGCGCACAGCACCTGTGGCTGTGACTTCTTCTTCCGGCGCATCGACTATGGTGCTTTCGCGACCCGCCAGGGCGATGCCACCGGTTTGGTTGGAAAGCGTCGCAACATTCACGCTGGCTCGTCGCGCTAACGCACTATTGCCAGTCAATAACGAGCGTTCGATTCGCGCGACTTCACCCGCTCCATGCGTCAGGCTCGCCGTATCCTGCATGGTGTTGGTGGCGACAGATTCACGCATAGATTTCAGTTGGTCCTGAAATGCCATCAAGCCAGACACCTTCGCCTTTTCTCTTGCCTGCTTAACCGTTTGAGGTTGCTCTGCCAATAATACTTCCGGTGGCTTTTCTATCGGTTCTGGTTTTGGCGTAATTTCCGCTGGCTTAGGGATACGCTTTGGCCGCTCAACCATCGGCGGCGTGGGTGGCTCTAATTCCGGCAAGATAATTTCAGCAAATCTCACTTTGGTTTCCTTTACCGTTTTAACAGGATCTGGTAATCGGATAAAAGACACAACGAACGACAAAAAAATCGCAACAGCAAGCGCAACGAATGCCTGCCGTTGAAAACGAATATCTGCCTGGGACGGCGTCCAGGGTACGGCTGTCATGATCATGCGGCGCCTTCCTCGCTCACTTGATTCACGGCCAGTGCAATGCGCGTGAAATTCGCGGTCTGACAAGAGAGCATGACTCGCTTGAGCAGTTCATAAGGCAATGCTTTGTCGCCCATAATGGTCACTTTACCTTCTACACCTTCGGCAAGCCTTGCGTCCTTGGCATCTTTTGCGGCATCTTTTGCGGCATCTTTTACCGCATGTAACGCGGTGATCAGAGCTTCGATATGCGGACTGTCCTCGGCCATAATTTCATCAATCCTAGCAATGGCTTGCCCCTGAACCAGTAACTCGTCGTGACTGACTTCAATGGAGATACGGTTTTCCGGTGAATCTGCAGAAATAGAATCCGGCAACTTGATTGCCGTGCTGGTTTCTAGAATTTCGACCTCATTGGCATTCACCATCAAGAAGAACACCAGAATGGTGAAGATATCCATTAACGATACGAGGTTCAGACTCGGTTGTTTCTCCAGGCCACAGCCACGGCGTTGTGCCAATCGTCTGAGACTCACAAAGGGCCTCCTTGCGCTAACAGCACTGGCACGTCACCTAAGGACATATTCGGGAACAATTCTGCCTGAATCGCTTCGCCAGCCTGCACCGTGTCATAGCTGCGAACACTATCCATCACAAACACCAGCGCTTGATAACCAGTTGCGGGCTCTAGCAGAATCATGGCATCACGCTTGCCCGGCATCCGCTGCTTAATGGCTTGCATGGTTAGGTTTAGACCCAGAAAATCATGTTCACCGTTGATACGTGGTAAGCGTTTCACCACACCTCGATTGTCTCCAATCACGAGTTCATCGGAAAGAATACTGACTTCCAGATGCAACACCTCGGATGAAACCTCACTCGACGCTTCGGCAGCAGGAAACTCCAACTCAATCACGGTGGTATGGGTAAAGACCAGCGACAGTAATAGTACCGGTACTAACACAATCATCAGGTTCATAAAGGGCGTCACGTTAAGCTCCGGAATATCATCATCCCGCATCTGTCGCCGCCGCCCACTTCGATTGGTTTTACGCATCTTGCCTCCTAACCAACGGTTGGCTTTTGCCCATCGGCAAAGTTCAAAAATTTCACTATGGCAATATCAAGGCTTTCAATAATTGATTTGGTTTTGCCTTGTAAATAGGCGTGCACCAGCAACAGCGGAATGGCTGCCATCAAACCGAAGGCTGTCGTATTCATCGCGATTGAAATACTCTGGGAGAGCAATGTAGCTTTCTCCGCGGGGTCTGCGTTGGCCACAGCCGTGAAGGCAGCGATCAAACCAATAATGGTACCGAGCAAGCCTAGTAGAGTGGCGATGTTGGCGAAGGTGGCAAGATAAGGCGTGCGTTTTTCAATGGCAGGGAGTGCTTCGAGCAAGCCTTCCTCCATTGCATACTCCACATCCTGACGCCGTCGGGTGGTTTCCATACGGGCGAGGCCTTCTTTAAAAACCAGGCTCACAGCAGAGCCGGGCGTTTGGGTTCGCTTCAATAACTCGGGGATGCGGGCTTTATCGAGCAATGGCAGTAGTGCCTTATAGTCGCGGCGATTTGCACGCATCACACTGCTCAAATAAAAGTAACGTTCGAGTGCGATTGCGAGGCCGACGGCCAACACCAATGCTATGGGGACCATAAATGGGCCTCCAGTTTGGAAAAAACGGATCAAGCTGGTCAGCATTTCCATGGTTTACTCTCCTTTAGTTGTCTTCACTTGTTGTACTTGATTGAGTTGTTCGCGATAGGCGAGTTCACGTCGATATTGCGCCGGGTACACCGGTGCCATCACGCTACCTTCTTCGTAATTTAACGTACGTATCGGCAGGGATTTCGCCGTCATTTCTCGCCAGGGCAAGATGTAGAGAACTTTGGGCAGTTCCTGATTACCAGAGATCACCGTCTCTTCAAGATAAATCGTGTCGTCTGCTGCCTGAGTAAAATTGGCCAGTGGTAAAATGGTCATGGCGATGACTTTAATGGATATGGCTCTCATCTCAGGGCCTCTCATCTCAGGGCCTCGGCAATCTGATTATTCGTCGTTAGCCGCCGGGAGAGATCAGCAATCCAACCCTGCACTTTTCTATCCGGTTCTAAAATGGCCGACTGATAACGTTCATAGTGAGATAGTGCAAGATCAAAAGAACCCCGGTACAACTCGTACAGAATACCCAGATTCAATAGCGCGGCCGGATAAACAGGGTCGTGCTGCAAACAGGTTTTGTAGGCCTTTTCTGCCTCGACAAAACGAAAGGATTCACGATAGAGCTGACCCAGGCGTACCTGCGCAGCACAAGCTTCCGGATGGCCTTGAACGACCGCCTGTAAAACGACTTCGGCCTCAACTTTCCGATGACTATTGGCATACAGCAAACCAAGATTAGTTCTTGGCGCAATCTGCTGTGGGTGACGTTTTATATCGTTCTTCAGCAGAGCCTCGGCTGCCACCAACTGCTGATTTTTAATCAGCATGAGTACCGGTGAATCGGGTCGAAGAGATGCGGGCGACATCACGCTAGCGGGTTTGTCCTCGACGCTCCCGGACAGCTCAAATTTAAGCTCCGTTGATTTAGGCGCCGTTGATTTAGGCCCTGTCAATTTGGCAAAGGGCACCGAACTGCAACCCGCCAGCGCGACCAGCACAATTGTCGAGGCCAACAGCAGGACAAAGCTATTGCGCTGAATCGACATAGGCCACCTCGCGTTCTTGTCGCTTGAATCGACCCGGCGATAGGGTTTGCAGAGCGAGCAGACTGTTATTTACGGCATCGGTCCATTCTGTTTGCCAGCCGAGGCGTAAGTTATTTTTATGTAGAACAATTGCCTGCTCCTCGAAGGGATAGGCCTGCTCTTCTAACAGCAATTCATACTGATCTTGTTCCAGCAGATTAAGATTTTTGGGTCGCTCAGAGGTCATTAAGTCCTCAGCAAGAATTTGATACAGACTCGCCATTGAAAAATTCGCTTTGCTTACAAATTCCAACACACCAACCTCGGCGGTCTGTTGGTAGGCTTTAAGGCTTGCTTCTAGGGATCGCTGTTTCTTTTTGAGAGATCGATTCAGGGGCTGGGTCAGACGCACCGTTTTAAAGGCATCAAGCTGATCCGCGGCCAATAAAAACATCGACTCAGATGCCAGATACTTCAATCTTTCAGTCCGATCTTCGTCTGCCAGTGCTTTAAAGGTGTCGCGTTTCTTTTTAAGCCAAAAGTGTCGCTTACCCGGCTCGTTGGTTTGTTGGTACAAAAGGTCCATATGATGCATGGCTTCCACCTGCAGTACCGCAGGCGCTGGATGGTTATGGGCGTAGAAGCGAAAGTGCTCAATGGCAAGGGGTAAATTACCCGCTTCAAGATAAAGTTCTGCCGCTCGATATCTCGCGATTCGACGCATCTCATCGGTGCCGTTAGCCGCGAGCAACTCTTCTGCGGCGGCCTCCAGATTGCCAGAGCCTTCATAGAACTGGATCAGCCGATGGGCAACCTCGTCGGTGTTAATGCCTTGATATTGGGCGCGAAATTGTTCCAGTTTGAGGATCGCAGCGTCACGATCACCTATCTGATCATAGAGACCTGCAACGTCATATTGAGCATCACGGCTTAGATCTGCGTTCGGGTCAATACCCACCAGGCTGTCATAAAATGCTATTGCGCCGTGAGTGTCTCCCGCTTGCTCTGCCTGCTCGCCCTGTCTGAATACTGTGACCAGCAGACGCTGGCTAAGCTCTTTAATAACTTCCTTGCCGGCCTCGTTTCTAGACTGATCAGCCAACAAAGATCGATAGACATCAGCAGCAGCGTAGTCTGATAATTCAAACGCGCTGTGACCGATGATTCGCTGAGCTGTATCAAGCGCGGCTCTAGGTTGAGGCATGGCGATGGCTATTCGCGCCACTTCTAGTGCACGGGAATATGCTTGCGCCTTAAACAGTATGTTGGCAGATTTTAGCTGGGTCGCCGGGGATCTATGATCGTTAGGGAAGAGCACAACAAAACGCAGGTTGGCCTGAACCTCATCCAGCACCTGTGACGGCTCCTGAAACTCCCCTGTTGGTTCAATTGTTGTCACTCGCGTGCTTTGACCCAGCACCACCGCGTAAGCAGCCTCTCGCGCAAAATCTGTGGTTGGATCTTCTCCGATTACGCGTTCATATTGTGTGAGAGCCAGATTGAGCTGACCGGCGTCCTGCAATACTTCAGCATACAAAAAACGTTTTTCTTGGGCGTCAGGATCATCAGCAAAATTAACTAACCAAATCTCATAAGCGTTACCCGCCAAAAGATAGTCGGCCACCTCTTTACTACGCTGCGCTTTTGCATGAAGCCGCCGCGTATAGCGCTCGAACATGGGTTTCAAATCGGCCTCATAGCTTTCGAGCACTTCATCGCCGTGCAGATGATAGAAATCACCCTGCTTGCCATAACGCTCGATAAAGGAAACCTCAAGCGCCGGTATGTCTTCAACAAAACCCGCCTCACGCTGGGTATCGATCACTTGCAGCGCAATCCGCGGCGCATCCCGATGCAATGGATTTTCCGTGAGGAATGTAGCCCAGGTCCGCGCGCTATCGGCGAATCTTGCTTTAGCGAGATACCAGTCGCCCAGCGCTTGATAGACATCGGTTTGCCAGTCGGGCCGGGCCCGCTCGACCATGAGCTTTGCGAGCGTTTCTGGGCCATCAACATAATCGAGAGCGATGACTGTGACGCGGAGCAAGTCGCGTCTAAGCTCGACATAGCGTTGATCGCTTTGTGCAGAATCTGCCAATTGAGCAAAGGCATCGGCAGCCATACCGAGTGCATTGTCCAGATCACCGCGTTTAAATTTCACCCAGCTCAACATGTACCGAGCATGCAATTGATATTGGCCTGGAGTTTCAGTTACCCTGGCATAATCTTGTTCGGCGGCGGCATAATCGTCCCGAGAAAAATAGATTTCTGCCCGCCGGAATCTGGCTTCTAGCCGTGTTTCTAATATGGTTTCTAATCTGGTTTCTGGGGTAGCGACAAGAGCGCTCGCCTCTTCTCCCTCAAGATCGATCAGTTCCGTTAGAGAAACCAACACATGGTCAGGGGCACCTTTCATTTCTTGCATTCGAGCAAGCTGGTAGGCAATTTCAGAGCGATTTTGTTCAGCTGATTCTAACTGGCGAAGCTCTTCCAGGGCCGCGATAGGTACCTGAAAGTCAATGGCTTCCGTTCCTTCTGCGAGTTGCTGCTCGACAGACATTAATCGCAATTGTGCTAATCGTTTTGCCACAAGGTAGTACTGCTGTGGCGCCTCACTCGTAGATTTGACCCTTTCAAATCGCATGATCAGGTCAGCGACACTGGCCTTCTGCAGCGGTTGATCGAGCACTTCCGGGGCTGCAAGCCTTTCGATTACCTGCGATACAGCCTGTGTATCAGGGCGATAGACATCTGCCTTGAAAAACCCACAAGCGCTTAACAGCCCAATACTGGGAATCAGCAGCAAGCTGCGACTCGTTAAAAAAAATGCCTTTAGGGTAAAGGTCATCGCACGGCCTCTGCCACGACATACTGCTGATCAAGTAATCGGGTGATATCGTATTGCAAGCCATTAGCCTGGGCAGCGAGCAGAGCCTCATCACGACCGACGAACTCAGACATGCTGGCCACGAGCGTATCCCTTGCCAGGCCAAGTGCAAGGTCTGTTCTCCGGCTCAAGGATTCTGCATCTGCCGCTAACAAGTGGATTCTTCCGCTGACACTATCTGCTTGTGGCAGCCTTAACGCCGCAGTATTAATTCGAGCAATCCGCTGCTCGGCTTTTCTAGCGTCACTCAGCCGGGCTTCTAACTGCGCTGCCTGTTGCTGTTTTCGCACAGGGATCGCGTCATAGATCTGGAATCGAATCAGGCCGACCAGCCGGTCAATACGTTCGGTTTCAGCTTGCCCCAGCTTCGATGCCCGAAGCTGCTCAAGCGTATCAAATAACGCTTGCTCTTCATCGGTAGCGAAAGTTTCAAGGTCGCTCGTTATTTCATAACGACGAGACCTTAGGTCCGAGAGTTTCATCTCGATATTGTGTATCAGGGCGACGGTCACCTGATCCAAATCGTCCTTATAGACAGTTGATCGCGCAGACTTGATGCGTCGCTGTTGTTCTGCGTCCACGGTTAACAATATCGCCAAATCCTGTTGGCGGCTTTGCAGTTGTGTATAGGCGGTATCGAGCGATTGCCAGTGACGCGCTGATTGTCGAACAGACTCGTCGGCCAGCCAGGTTGTCCAGTCATTGTGGCCAAGACCTTCTGCCAGCCACGTCAGCAGCGATCGTTCGGAATCGCCTCTACCGAGCATCCAATTAGGGTCTCGAAGGTTTTGCAGTAACTGCTGACGAAAGGTCACAAGTCGCGCTTGTTGTGCCTCAATTTTTGTCAGAGCCGTGAGATAACTGCCATAGGCGGCTTCCTCACCCCGGGACTGCAACATCGCATAACCTAAGCCGCTAGAAGCAGCGGTCGCCGCGCGATGCCAGGGATACACTTGAAGCAGATGATTCCAGATTGCTGCGGCATTTTCGTATCGTTCGGCCTGCATATCGAGGCGCGCTAAACGAGCCAGTGCCGGTGGGCCGTACTGATGCGACGCGGACACCTTGGAGAGCAAGGGCCTAGCGGCGTCTAGTGCACCGTCTTCGAGATACAGGTCTGCGAGAGCCACCCGTGCTCGCTCCGTTAGCATAAGCTGTTCTAAATCTCGCGTGGGTAGATCAATCAAAGACAGCAGCAGGCGTTTCGCCTCCGGCCTGGATTCAGCAACTTTGGATTCAGCAACAAGAGATGTCGCGAGGTTAAATCGGCCGTAGAAGAGATAACTATCATCTTTTTCTAACTGCCCGAGCATATCTTCAGCCTCCACATGACGACCATGCTGGCGCGCAGATTCGGCAAGTAGAAAATAGTGATAGCGACTATCGAAACTTAATGGCGTAAGTAGTGTAAGTGACGTAAGTGCCTCGAGATGTTCGTCCAATAAAGTCCAGTCACGCCTACGGTATGCATCCCGGGCAAGATACAGGTGCAGACGTGACTGGTTCTCGGGCAACAATGACCCCACATCGAGGTCGTTAATCAGTTCCCGCCCATGGGCGAGGTATCCCAACTCCAGGCTAGCAGACGCCTGGGCCAGTCTCAGCTCTGAACTATAGAAACCTCTTAGCTGGTAATATTCGGCCACGCGATAAGCCGCTTCATACTCACTCTGCCAGTGTTGATACAGAGCATGTTTCATAGGCAAGCTCTCTCGCGTTAGCTGCGCTTGCGCTGCCCAGGCCCCTTGCGCAAACATCACGCATAGCACCCACATAAATCCAATTTGCCCGTACATGGTTTGATACCTGCTTAGAACACTGTCGCCACAAACTCCGGTTGTTGGCTTCCTGTGTTATCTGTCACCAGCAGTTCAACGAACACTGGCTCGAATGATTGCTCGAACTCTAGTGTGGTCGCACGTTTATAGTCACGGTCGTGAGGACCTTTGCCAGTAAAAAATGCAGTTAAGCGATTCACGCCTTGTTTCGCGTTACCCACATAAAGTTTTTGTACACCGCCTTTGTAAAGCGCGTTCACTTGCCGCTCGGTGTAGAGGTGATGAGTGATATCTTTGCCATTCAATTTGAGCGTCACGGCATCCAGGGCAAATAGTTCACCCAGATCCATCGACAAATAGACCGCGACTCGAGAGCTTGCGGGGTATAGCAAATCTTCTTCTAACAGTTGTAAGCGTGCGTTTAGCTGCAACAGCTCTGCTTCCAGATTTTCATCTGTGTTTGTGGCATTACCGTCTAATGCCTCGCTACTGCCATAGGCATCTAGCGTGACCATGACGATTAAGCAAACAATGAGGCAATTAAGGATAGGACGCATCACTCACCCGTTTCTGCAGTAGTTGAAATGGCTTGTATAGCAGGTGCTCGGAGCAACTGCTTGAGGCGATTCACATACTGATTTTCGTCGCCCGGTTTATAGCCCCGGTGGATATAGTTAATTTTTCCGTCACGACTCACCAGAACGCTATAAGGCATCGCGTTGACGTCATAGGCTTCACTGACTAATTGGTCGGTATCCAGCAACAAGGGAAAGTTCACATTGAGTCGCTCGGCAATCCGCCGGGCCTTTTCCTGTTTTTCATCAACATTGACTCCAAGTACAGTGAAGCCAAGCGGTTCATAGCGCTCATAGATTTTTTGCAGGATCGGCATTTCTTGGCGACAGGGCCCGCACCAGGATGCCCAGAAATTAATGAGTACTACCTGACCGCGAAACTCCTCAAGCCGAAGGTTCTGGCCACTCATAGATTTTAGAGTAAAGTCCGGAACGGTATCTTCTAGCTCAACCGCGTTGATGAAAGTACTCGCTAACAAGGCAACGATGGCGACAAATGCTCTCCTCATAAGGCGCCTTTCCTATAAGACCCACCAGCGACTTCGTGATGTTTTATTGGTTGCCTAATAGGTTGATTGATCGGCGCCATCGGCATAAGACCCTCGGACGTGTGCACATTACCGGCACTGTCCACAATAATGGCATCAATGCCAATCAAGCGATCAATCAGCGCAATACCCTTATCAACACCCATGACGAATACGCTCGTCGACAAAGCGTCAGTCGCTGTCGTCTCTGCGCCAATAATGGTCACAGACATCACCGATCTCGCGGAATCTCCAGATTTTGGATCGATGATGTGGTGATATCGCACACCGTCTTCTTCGAAGAAGCGTTCATAGTCACCAGAGGTTGAAACCGATGCATTCATCAATGGCAGCACGACAACCTGAGCGTTTGTCTTGCGCGGATCTTTAATGCCAACCACCCAGGGTTCACCCAAACGATCACCTATTATCCGGCTATCTCCACCGGCGCTAACCATGGCTTGCTCCACACCCAATTGCTGTAAGATACGGATGGCTTGATCGACCGCATGCCCCTTTGCAATACCGCCAAGGTCGACATAGACGTGCTCATGGTGAAAACGAATCGCATGATTGCGATGATCCAATTCGAGGTAACGATAATTAATGGCCGCGATCGCCACTCTCAGCGTGTCTGGGTCAGGCTTCTGTCCTTTCCGGTAATCGTAGTATCGACCGGCAGAAGCATAGGTCACATCAAATGCACCACCAGTCAAGATGGCATAACCCTGACTACGATTGATTAGGCCAAACAGTTCGGCGCCGACTTCAACAAAACCTGCCGCGCCTTTAGAATTTAGTTGGGAAAGTAAACTAGTTTCAATGTAGGGGCTCATAGCCTCATCAATACGATGCATCTCTGCCATGACATCCGCCACCGCTTCGCAGGCCAGCACTGCATCGGTATGCCACAGTTCGACATGAATTTCCGTACCCATGATCGATGCAGCGCCTTGCCACCAATAACCGTCGGCAGCGGATTCGCCAGCCATACAAGTCTCGGCTTGCATCGCGGCAAAACTGGTTGCGCCGATTAATAGGGTAACTACGGCAAGACCTACTCGTAACATTGCTCTTCTCCACTTCACTCACGCAGTGTTGTCGCAATCATTTTGGAATGCGAACGCAATGTTCAAATCTGTGGAGGGCGTCATAGGCGTTTTGTGAACCAGCCGAGGTTTCGCCGGCGAACTGTGATCTAGTTCACAATCTTTTCAGTGCTGGAGTGAGCTCAATATCCATATAGACATCAGCACGCTGATATTCGCTTGGGCTTGGGAAAGCACGCTGAACAAACCCCAGCCGTTTATACAAGCCAATCGCTGGCGCCAGAACTGAACTGGTTTCTAAAAAGACTTTACGAAATCCCATTTGAGAAGCCAGATCGAGAACGGCCTGACCTAGCAACTTACCGGCACCGCTCGAGCGTTGCTGCTTATCCACGCCCATTTTTGCCAATTCCGCCAGTGTGTCGCTGTGACGTATCAACGCACAGGTTCCGACCACCTGGTCTTCAAGGTTAACGGCGAACAAAATGGCACCACCAGGTTTGAGTATGTAACCTTCTGGGTTATCGAGTACTCGCAGATCCGCTTCTTCCATCACGAAGTGTTCTTCTATCCAGTGTCGATTGATGTCCCGGAATGCACTCGCCAGTTCTGTACGGTAGGGCTTGATCTCTAGGTTCTTTGGATTGGCGTTATGACGGGCTTCGAAGCGTTCAAGAAAAGACTTACTCGCCAGTGCTCGCTCCAGTGTTTCGATATGAGCAAGCAGATCCACGCCGGTTTCTTCTATTAGCTCCAGCAAAGCAGCGTCAATCAACTCCCAGGTCCGGGACAGTGGCTGTCGTTTGGATTTTGCCGCGGCCGTCAGCGCCAGCACCCGGCGGCGCTTATCTTTTGGATCTTTGTAGGCAGCAACATAACGGCGACTGATCATTTCCTTGGCAATCTGGTTGACGGATGGATGAGTAATGCCGATACCACGGGCAATATCGGTGACAGCACTCGGGCCCCTCTCAGAGAGGAAGTAGAAGACTGGAAACCACTTCGGTTCAAAATCGAGATCACAGTCGCGATAAATCTTAATGCCATCCTGCATCAAACGGTCTGAAAGTCTTTTTAGGCGGCTGCCCAGGGCAAGTGGCCCGAGTTCGCGGAGTAGATCCATAGTAATACGACAATATGTAGTTAACTACGTTTTAACCTATATACTTTGGTCGCGTCAAGATTCCTTTCAATTGCCCTTTGCCCTAACATACCGCCCACTGAAGTAGGCCCTATGGAGCCACCCTTTGAATGTCGCCGCTAGAACGCAACGCCCGCTGCAACTCATATTCACCGCCTACAAGTGGGTTGTTGTCGCGCCCATCTTGGCCTTTTCGACCATATTCCTTGGTACTATGATCATTATAGTATCGACCTTTGGCGCGCCCAACCTGGCCTCCAGGGTACTTGCTACAGCATGGGCCAGACTCAACAGCGCAGTCTCGATCATGTCTGTCAGGCATAAGGGCAAGGAAAACCTGGATCCCTCCCGCTCCTATGTCATCGTCTCAAACCACCAGAGCCTTTATGACATCTACGTGCTGTATGGATTTCTAGGGGTCGATATTAAATGGGTCATGAAACAAGAATTACTGGCAGTGCCGGTTTTAGGCGCAGCTTGCGCAGCAATGGGCCACATCATGATTGATCGGGGCAACACTGAAGCCGCTCTAGAGTCTATTAACAGCGCGAGATCGCGAATTGTAGATGGCGTTAGCGTGGTCTTTTTCCCGGAAGGCACGCGATCACGCAACGGCGAACTCAAGCCCTTTAAAAAGGGCGCATTTAGGTTTGCACTAGAGATGGGGCTACCGATTCTGCCGGTCGTTATCCACGGCACCAAAGACGTACTACCGTCTGACACTATTGATCTTATGCCCGGACAGGCGACGATCGAGATATTACCCGCAATAGAAACAGCAACGCTTTCTAATGCAGGGGTTAGCTCAGAAGCGTTAACTGAGCTGTCAGGTAAGGTCCACGATCAGATTGGGCTCGCGCTTACCCAGCTCTCTTAGTAAGCCCTGTTAACTCACTTCTTTTTAGGCTTGCGGCGCTTTCTCTTCGGCTTTTCTGAGGCCTGATCGCGCGATGCCGCAAAAGCTTCTTTGATTGCTTTGGCCTTTGCATCCCGGCGTTTTCTCGTATGAGGTTGTTTTGCCTCGTCAAAGTTGATGACATCTACCATAAAACCCGTTCACCGTCGGCATTTACATTACTTACGAGCACTTATACCATGCGGACTTCACTGCCTGAAGCGCAAAGTTTTGGGCTTTCTTAATACTCAAAACAATCGATGGTAAAAAGAACCCAGCGTGCTTAGATACTCAGAAGATCGTTTACCTGTATTGCTAATATTGTCGCTTACAGCTTTGGACTTTGTCCTATACTTCACCGTTGATAGCGTTGTTGTGCTGCTGGGCTACTACCTATTGACGATAATTCCTAAAGGCTGTATTTGCGCCTGGAATCATCACCATCAGCACACCAAGACTTTTAAGTGGACAGCGCCTAATCGACTGCTCGAGCTTAGCTATGCCTGGCATACTGGCATCACGACCAATCTGTGGCTGCTACATCACGTCTTTGGTCACCACCACAACTATCTCGATCAGACCAAAGACGAGAGTCGCTGGAAACGCACCGACGGCGACAACATGGGCGTATGGGAATACACATTTAGCGTTGCATCAACAGCTTATTACCGAGGCTTTCAAGTCGGCAAGCGATTCCCGAAGCATCTTCGCACGCACCTCATCTATACCGTTATCGCATTTTCAATCGTCGCTGCATTGACTGTTGCCAACCCACTTCAGGGCTTTATGCTCTTCATATTGCCAATGATCACCGGGCTTCTCGTGACTGCATGGGCAACCCATGACCATCATGCTGGGTTGGATGAAAAGGAAGACCATTTCAAGGCGTCTTACAACAACATGAGCCCCATGTTTAATCTACTCACCGGCAATCTCGGTTACCACACAGCACACCATTACAAGCAGGGCACGCACTGGTCGAAATTACCCGCGTTGCATGAAGAAATTAAACCCGGTATCCCTGACGAGCTCTATCAAAGCTCCTTCTGGGATATTTTCGATCGTGGCTGGATCGGACGTTTTTTTGGCCTCGGTACTTAACTGTTGAGTGAAATGCGCACAGACGCGAACACCTGTTTCGTTTGTGGTCCTGGTAATCCGGATGGTTTGCAACTTGCATTTCGCTTAGAGGGCGACTTTTGTCTATCGGAGTTTACCCCTGGCCCCAACCACTGTGGTTACGACGGTGTCACCCATGGCGGTCTGATATTCAGCGCTCTAGATGATGTCATGGCCAACTGGATATTCCTCAAAGGCATTCGTGCTTACACCGCCAAGTGCGAGATTCGCTACAAGTCGCCTCTACCGACAGGCACCACAGTCAATTTGATCGGCGAATGTTTAAAACAAAAAGGGCGTCTGGTACAGATGAAAGGGCTGATGACCCGATCCGACGACGGCACCACCGTCGCCGAAACCGAAGCCAGCTTTATGATTGATCGCTAGCAGTCGCTGCGGCCGCAATTTGGTCGGCTAACAGGCCCACCGAGACCGCATACTTGTTCGCGCAGTTGTAAGCGAGAATGCCACCAAAATTTGGCCCCACGAGATAAGCATTGGTTTCATTCTGTTCCGGAATCACCATCGCAAACTTACCCTCAACACCTGCTGGTAGCTTCACTCCTTTAGCTTGCCACTCATCAACTGAAAGTACTTTGGTGTGGTGGCGGTAGGCACGACAACCAGCTCGTACCTTCTCGGGGCGCAATGCCTCAAAATCAATCGAGGATGAGAGCGTAACCGCCATCCCCCAACTGCTGTTCTGACGCCAACGGTTCTGCTTCAAGTAGTTCGCGATTGAAGCCCAGACATCACCGGTATCTGACCAGATATTCTTCTGCCCATCCTTGTCGTAGTCCTGCGCATAATTCAAAAAACTTGATGGCATAAACTGATTCTGACCCATCGCACCCGCCCAACCACCAACAAATTTGTCAGCCTCAATATGACCTTCATCCAGAATAGTGAGTGCGGTCATGAGCTCTTTGGTAAAAAATGCCGAACGTCTTTCATCATGACCGAGGGTCGCGAGAGAGCGGATGATGCTGTACTTCCCCTGATACTGGCCAAAATTAGACTCTACCCCCCAAAACGCAACAAGGTACGGCGCATCTACCTGATAGTCCGCAGCGATGCGCTCAAGCTCGCTTCGATGCTCTAGATAGTACTTCTTGGCTGTATCAATTCGATACTGCGTCACTCTCGATGCCAGGTATTCTTCGAAAGTTTGCGTAAACTCTGGTTGCCGGCGATCAAATCTCAGCACACGAGGGTCAGGCTCTAGATCGTTTAGCAATGCGACGGTGGACTCACTCACACCGGCGACCCTGGCTTGCTCCTGAATACCTGCAAGCCACTGCTTAAATGGCGGGTTCGCCGCGTTCGCACCGACACTAAACATCCAAATACCCAGGATCCAGACTAAACTTCGCATACTTTCTATTCTCAAGACTGCTGATACGAGGGACTATCCCGAATACCTCGAAAAGACGCAACCAGCAATGCCGTGGTTGGCTGTTTTTTTTGTTAGACTGCGCTTGTTTCTGTATTGGATTCCCTCTTGGAAAGCCCTTTGACTGCTGCTGAGTATCCCAACGCGAGTGCGCTGCGACGCTCCGCTGCAATGGTGTATGACCTTTTTTTTATCGTGGCCATATGGATATTGACCACGATCGTTCTCGTTTCACTTCTGAATCAGGGAGAACCTGTGAACGGCTGGCCGTTTCAAGTGATGCTGATATTAGAAGTGTTTGCCTTCTATGCCTATTTCTGGCGCATTAAGGGCCAGACGCTGGGTATGCAGGTATGGAAAATTCGTACTGAAAATGAGGCTGGTGAAACCCTGAGCCTAGCGCGGTCAGGCCTGCGGTTTCTGCTTGCCACTATATTTCTAGCACCCGCCGGTTTGGGATTCTTCTGGATGATCGTCGATCGCGATCGTCTGACATTGTACGACCGCTTCTCTCGTACCCGAGTTCTATATTTAGGATCAAAACCGTTCGAGAAGGAAAAACCCTTAGCGGATAAAGAGCCTTCCGCGGATAAAAAGCCTTCCGCGGATAAAGAGCCCTCAGCGGGTAAAGAGCCTTCAGCGGATAAAGAGCCTTCAGCGGATAAAAAGCCTTCCGCGGATAAAAAGCCTTCCGCGGATAAAGAGCCCTCAGCGGGTAAAGAGCCTTCAGCGGATAAAGAGCCTTCAGCGGATAAAAAGCCTTCCGCGGATAAAAAGCCCGCTACGAAATAGCCTAACCAGCTCGACGCAGTAGGAAAAAACCCACAATCAGGCAAAGTGAAATCGGTAACAAGATCGCAATAAGAGGGCTAAAACCGAAGACAATACTGGCCGGCGCCAATAGATCTTGAACAAACTTGAACATAATACCGATCACCAGCCCGGTCACTACACGCATGCCCATGGTCGCCTCTCGTAGCGGGCCGAAGATAAACGAAATAGCAACGAACACCAGGGCAAGCGTGGCTAATGGTTGCAGAACTTTGCCCCAGTAACCCAGCTCAAACTTAGTACTGTTCAAACCCTGGGCCTGCATATAACTGATCTTGTTATTTAGCTCGCCAATGGACATCTTGTCCGGTTGAACCAACTGCTCGGCACTCAACAATTCTGGCTCGAGTCCGCTATCCCAGCGCAAACTGGTCAAGGTTGTTTGCTGCGCAGCTCTGGCACCGTCGAAATCTGTAAGAGACACACCTTCCATAAGCCAGTAACGGTTAGTGGCGCTGTCAGGATGATAGACAGCACGAGTCGCAAACAAGGCGCGGCTAAGCATCATATCGTCGTCGTAATAATAGTGAGTCACGCCTTCGATCACACTGCCTTGTATTTGCTCAAAACGCATGAAAACGTTTCCTTCTCGATACCAAACACCTCGCTCAGGTAGATAGGTATTTTCTTCCGACATCGCTTGCTCGCGATTCGAACGAGCGGCTCGCTCCATATCTGGCAGAATGTACTCACCGATATAGAGCCCTATCGCCACCAATACCAGGGCCGGTTTCATCGCACTGATCGAAATAGACCAGGTGGAAACACCCGAGGCGCGCATGACAGTGAGTTCGCTGTTGTTAGCCAATGAGCCGAGCCCTGCCAGGCAGCCAATCAGCGCCGCATAAGGAATCGTTTCATAAAACATCCGTGGCACACTCTGAACCACATACAAAAGCACCTTCGCCGCCGTGTAGTTGTAACGCATATCTTCGATTTGCTCGAGAAAGGTAAAGATACTCAATATCCCTACCAACCCCAAGGACGCCATCACAATCGTGATGCCCACAGTAGAACCAAGATAATAGTCAAGACGTTTCACGGTTTCGCCTTGAAGCTAATCATTGCCTTTAGATCGTCAAATTTGTAGATACCCACAATCAGCCCCAGATAAATTAGATGAATCCACCAGAGTCCAAATAGCATCGGAATCCGTCCATCCTCTAACGCCGATCGAGCAGTCGACAGCGATACCACATAAAGAAAACACAGCACCATACCGGGTAACAGTCGAGTAAAGCGGCCCTGCCGTGGATTAACTCGGGAGAGTGGAATCGCCAAAAGCGCAATAATGGGTACCATCAATATCACGGATATGCGCCAGTGTAGCTCGGACAGATTTCGGGGTGTCCGATCAACGAGAAGGTCCGCTGTGGAGATGGCAGAACGGCGCCTTGGGCCAACGCTACCAGACTCTTTCGCAATAATCTGACCATATTCTTCATATTGAATGACCCGGTAGTCAGACAATCCAGGCTTACCGCTATAGCGTGTGCCATCCAGCAAAACTAGAAACCGATTACCCGCCGCATCGACCTGGGTATTACCTCTTTCTGCATTCACCACAGTCAGCTCACCAGGATCATCCTCATCGGCCTGCTCAGCAATAAAAACATTGCGCAGATCACCGTCGTCATCCAGGGTTTCGGTGTAGGTCACCCGCTTACCCGAGCGTAAGCTTTGAAAACGCCCAGGCGCAAGCGTGTCAAACTCCGTCAGATTACGCTGATCAATAAATAGCACTTCGAACTTGGCTTCTCCCGCAGGCTTTAGCCACAGCGAAATCACCGCCGTCGCAAGCATAATCAACATCGAAAAGGAGAGCGTAATACTAATGAGCTTGAAGGGGCTCATGCCGGTCGACTCCAGCACCACCATTTCACTGTCCACGTATAACCGACCGTAGGTGAGCATAATCGCTAAAAAAAAGCTGATGGGGAGAATCAATTCCAGAAACCCAGGTAATCGATACAGCATGATGAGTAACAGCACATCTTTCGTCAGACCGCCGGCGGCAGCTTCGCTTAGATAGCCGCTAAAACGCCAGCCCATAGAAATCACCAGCACGATGCCTGCTACGGCAAGCATGGTCGTAAAAACTTCCCGGGCAAAATATCGGTAAAGGATCAAAACAGTTCAACAATGCGGTCTGAAAACGTTAGTATTATCTCTTTCGCGCCGCCGAATGTCTTTAGGAGACTGCATGCAATTCCTTACCAAAACCGCAAACATCATCAAGAGCCGCAGCCAGTGCATCGTGGTAGGTCTATATGACGATAAAACGCTTACGCCCTCTGCTGAAATCATTGACGTAGCTAGCAAAGGCTACCTGAAGAAGGTGATTGGCCGCGGAGACATTGATGGGAAAGTCGGTCAAACCACGCTACTACACGATGTTGCGGGTATTGGCGCGCAACGCGTGTTACTTGTTGGACTTGGCAATGCTGAAACTGCTGACGGTCCCAAATTTATCAAGCTAATGGAAAGTGTGATTGCCGTTTTGAAGAATATCCCGGCAAAAAACACGCTATGTTGTCTTTTAGAGGCCAGCGCTGGTGACAAAGACTTATATTGGAAAACCCGCCGCCTGGTCGAACAATTTGTCGCTGCCACCTACACCTATACGGCGATGCGCGGTACACCGCCAGTAGACAAGCTGCAGCTAAGCTCTATCGATTTACAGCTGGCCTCCAAGAAGGATCAAAAAGCGGTAAATCTCGGCATCAAAGAAGCTTCCGCTGTTGCGTTAGGTGTTGTAGCGGCACGAGATCTTGGCAATGCGCCAGCCAATGTTTGTACGCCAACGTACCTTGCGGAACAAAGTAAAAAGCTCGCCAAAAATTATGCCTCTGTAACATGTCAGGTACTGGACGAAAAACAAATGGAGAAATTGGGCATGGGCTCTTTTCTCTCGGTTGGCCATGGCAGCATCGAACCTTCAAAAATGATTGTCATGCAACACAAGGGCGGCAAAGTCAAAGACGCGCCACATGTTTTGGTTGGCAAGGGAATCACCTTTGATACTGGCGGTATTTCTCTCAAACCACCGGGCACCATGTACGAAATGATCTACGACATGTGCGGTGCTGCCAGTGTTTTTGGCGCGATGAAAACTGTTGCGGAACTAAATTTGCCGATTAACGTGGTCGCAGTTATTGCCGCAGCAGAAAACATGCCTTCAGATCGTGCAACACGGCCCGGCGATATTGTGAAGAGCATGTCTGGCCAAACCATCGAAATTCTTAATACTGATGCAGAAGGTCGCCTGGTGCTGTGTGACGCCCTGACCTATGTCGAAAAATTCAAGCCTGCTACTGTGATTGATGTCGCCACACTGACAGGCGCCGTGATTGTGGCGCTCGGTACTCAAGCCTCCGCCGTGTACGCTAACGATGACGCTCTGGCTGCCGATATTGATGCCGCCGGTACGACAACACATGACCGAGTCTGGCGTATGCCGTTGTGGGAAGATTATCAGCAGCAACTCAACAGTTCTTTTGCCGACATGACCAACATCGGCGGAGCCGCTGCAGGCTCCATTACTGCGGCATGTTTTTTGGCGCGCTTCACAAAGAAATATCGCTGGGCGCATTTAGATGTCGCTGGCACGGCCTTTAAAGGCGGCATGTCCACCAAAGCAGCCACTGGCCGTCCCGTTTACCTACTAACTCAGTATTTGCTGGATCGTGCCGCTGCATGACAAAAATCGATTTCTATCAAATTGATCAGGAAGACCCGCTACTCTTCACCTGCCGGTTGATCGACAAGATCTACCAGCAGGGCCATGCGGTGCATGTCCACACAGCGGATGCAAAGGAAGCTGAGGCGCTGGACGACCTGCTCTGGAGCTTTCGGCCGGATCACTTTATTCCCCATGCGATTCATGGGGTAGAGGACGACGCGCCGGTTAAGATCAGCCACGATGCAGAACCGACCGATCACGAAGATGTACTGGTCAACCTTTCCAGCCAGGTACCGGATTTCTTTTCCCGCTTTTCTCGGGTTGCAGAAGTGGTACCACTGAACAAAGATAGGCGAGAAGCTGCGCGGGAAAACTACAAATTTTACAAAGATCGTGGTTACGACCTCGATTACCACCAGGTTGGTCAAAAAAATAAACTATGACAAAAGACGACGACCACAACAACGACAATGATAGAGAGGCCCATCCAGACAACCCGGTGGCGCACGCTCGACCGGCGCAGATTCCGTTATTGGACGACGTTGTGTTTAATACTGAGCTGCCCTTTCCAAAACCAAAATCTCGACCCCGGGCAAAACCACTCCTTGACGAAAATGTACCGCGAGCCACCGATCTGTTTGGCGGCTCTGCAGAAACGGCACAATCCGGCCCGCTCTCAAGGCACTACGAAGCAAAGGATGTAGACGCTGCAGCGAGACAAGCGCGAGCTCATACTGACCGCGTGGTTGACCATCTCGTGGCGGAATACTCACATGAGATTGTCGAACGATTACGAGACGAACTGACCGCCGTTCTTCAAGACCTGAAACCTGATCTGACACCTGATCTGACACCTGATCTAATACAAGAACCAACAAATAAACCCGACTAGAGACCGCCTCATGGGCTTTTGTGTATAATTCGCGGCCGCTTGGTCCTAATTTAGCACTAATTTACCCCTAGGGATTGCCCCGCTAACGGGCGCCCGTTGCAGAAAGACGACGAATGGAAAAGTACCAACCAAAGAACATCGAACAAAGCTGGTATCAAAAATGGGAAAGCGGTAACTACTTCGCGCCCCAGGGTAACGGCCCATCCTTCTCGATTGCGATTCCGCCACCGAATGTCACCGGTACGCTGCATATGGGTCATGCTTTTCAGCACAGCCTTGTTGACGCGTTGATTCGCTATCGTCGCATGAAGGGCGACAAGACACTGTGGCAAATGGGCACAGACCACGCGGGAATATCCACCCAGTTGCTCGTCACCGAGCGACTCGCATCTCAAGGTATAAAGCCGACTGACCTCGGCCGTGAAAAATTCCTAGAAAAAGTCTGGGAATGGAAAGAAGAATCCGGTGACACCATCTCTCGTCAGCTACGCAGACTGGGGGCTTCACTGCATTGGGAAACCGAACGTTTCACGCTGGATGAAGGCATGTCTAAGGCTGTGCTTGAAGTCTTTGTCCAGTTGTATGAAGAAGGCTTGATCTATCGCGGCAAACGTCTAGTGAACTGGGATCCGGTATTAACCTCGTCGATTTCTGACCTGGAAGTTGTGGCCGAAGAAGAAAATGGTCACCTTTGGCATTTCAAATATCCCATTGTAGGCAGTGATCAATTTGTCACTGTCGCCACGACCCGGCCCGAAACCATGCTCGGCGATAGTGCGGTTGCAGTTCATCCTGATGACGAACGATACAAGGATCTCGTCGGCCAGTTTGTTCACTTACCACTAACCGATCGCACCCTGCCAATCATCGCCGATCGCTACGTTGACAGCGAATTTGGTACCGGTGTGGTTAAAATTACGCCAGCGCATGATTTCAATGACCATGAAATGGGCCGACGACACGATCTCGAATTGATCAATATTCTCAATCCGGACGCCACCTTAACCGATGATATGCCAGAAGCTTATCGCGGCCTTGATCGCTTTGTCGCACGAAAACGAATCGTCGCTGACCTTGATGCCGCAGGGTTACTGGACAAGATCGACGATCATAAGCTGTCAGTACCCCGTGGTGAAAAATCCGGCGCTGTCATTGAGCCTTACCTTAGCGACCAGTGGTTTATGAACATGAAGCCGCTCGCAGAGCCAGCCATCGCCGCGGTTGAAAACGGCGACATAGAATTCGTACCTAAAGCTTATGAAAATAACTATCTGGTCTGGATGCGCGAAATTCAGGACTGGTGCCTGTCACGGCAGCAATGGTGGGGACACAGAATTCCTGCCTGGTATGACGCCGACGAGAATATTTATGTCGGTCGCGATGAAACCGAGGTTAGATCCAAATATGAATTGAATGCAGACATCGCACTAAAGCGAGACGACGACGTACTGGATACCTGGTTTTCCTCTGCACTATGGACCTTTGCCACTCTCGGCTGGCCGGATAAGACGCAACAACTAGAAGAATTTCACAGCACCGATGTCATGGTCACGGGTCACGACATTATTACCTTTTGGGTTTCACGCATGATCATGATGACCCTGAAGTTTACCGGTGAGATACCATTCAAAAAAGTGTACATCACAGGACTGGTGACGGATTCTGAAGGCCAAAAGATGTCTAAGTCCAAAGGCAATGGACTCGACCCATTAGACATTGTTGATGGCATTTCTCTGGATGCCTTAATTGAAAAACGCACCGCTAATATGCTGCAGCCTAAAATGGCCGCGAGAATCGACAAGGCAACCCGCAAAGAATTTCCCGATGGCATTGATGCCTACGGCACTGACGCGCTGCGCTTCACCTTCTATTCTATTGCCACCAGCAGTCGGACCATTCGTTTTGATATGAAACGGGTCGAGGGTTATCGAAACTTTTGCAATAAGCTTTGGAATGCCTCTAATTTCGTCATTATGAACACTTTGCCACTCGCTGAGGAGGCAGTGAGCGGTGCTAAGACACTGTCCGTCGTTGATCACTGGATTGTATCGGAGTTTCAAAAAACCGCCGCTAACGTTGAGCGCGCGATGCAAATCTATCGCTACGACCTCGCTGCCAAGGCGATCTATGAATTCGTTTGGGATGAGTTCTGTGATTGGTATCTGGAACTCACCAAACCTGTTTTATACAATGAAGTGGCAATCCCAGAAGAACTTCGCGCCACCCGATTCACCCTGTTATCGGTGCTCGAAGCAACCTTGCGTCTGGCACATCCATTCTTGCCTTTTATGACGGAAGAAATCTGGCAACAACTACCAAATGCTATTCGTGGTAGTGGCGAGACCATCATGCTGCAGCCTTTCCCCGAGACTAACGAAAACCTGGTCAACGAACCTGCGACAGCAGATGTTGCATGGCTCAAAGCGGTCGTCACCGCGACCCGAAACATCCGTGGCGAGATGGACATCTCTTTTGCAAAGCCTATTCCGATCCTATTCAAAAACGGTAACGATATCGATAAGGCGCGCCTGACCCAGTACGAATCCCTACTGAACTTTCTAATCAAACCCGAATCACTAACATGGTTAGAAATAGATGCTGAGACGCCGATTTCAGCGACTCACTTGGTGGGAGATATGCAGGTACTCGTGCCAATGAGCGGGCTCATAGATAAGGACGCTGAAGTCGATCGCTTAACCCGGGAGATTGATCGCAAAGAGAAAGAGCGTGCACGTGCAGAAGGAAAAATTAGTAACCCGAAGTTTGTCGACAGAGCCCCTGCCGATGTTGTCCAAAAAGAGAAGTACAAACTTCAGGATCTAGAAACCGCACTGCAACAATTGATTGCCCAAAAAGACCGGGTCGCGAGTTTGTAGCCTTCCTATTTATAGCCTTTCTATAAGCGCCGCTTATACGGCGAGCTCGCAACATAAGCCACAATATAGGCCGCAGAGTGGCAAAACACACACGCACCAAAAATAGTCCTTGCACTGTTGTGGTGAACTCTGCCTTAATCAAATGAATGCTAACGCGCCAAAGAGGTGCGAGTATTGTCAATTCAATATTGACGCTAGAAAAATGTGCACTTGTAAACGTACTCATAAAAGAGCACTTATAGGAAAAGCACGACAAAAAACAATAATAAGAAGCTGAATGCTACGAAACAGTGGCAAGCAACAATAAAAAAAGAGGTGCTGGCATGTCGGATAGACAAGCAGGAACTGTTAAATGGTTCAACGATGCCAAAGGTTTTGGCTTTATTGAGAGGGAAGGAGGCGAGGATGTATTCGTCCATTTTCGCTCTATTCGAGGCGAGGGCTATCGTACTCTGAAGCAGGGTGCGCAGGTAGAGTTCGAACTTTCTGAAACTGACAAGGGCTTTCAAGCCGAAGATGTTTCAGAGGCTTAGCTAGTATCTAAGCTCTTCTCGGAACTTCTAGTACCACCCCAGCGATACCGTTGGGGTGGTGCAAGCTTAACCGAGGCCAACATCATGATGATGCTAATATTGCGACAGAATCGTCGCTACTGAGGCACTGACAGGATCACTTTGCCAATTGTTTTGTCACTGGCAACCAGCTCATGTGCAGCAGCGGTCTGCTGGATCGGAAACACCGTATCAACAATCGCTCGAATTTCTCCTGATTCAATTTTAGGCCATACCTGCTCATGCAATTGGGCCATGACTGCCGCTTTTTCGAGAAGCGGACGTGCGCGCAATGTAGAACCAATGACACGCAAACGCTTAATCATCATAAAACCCAGATTGATTTCAGTTTGGGCACCACCCATGAGCCCAATCAAGACCAGGCGTCCACCCAAACCTAACAGGTTAAGATTGTCGGCAAAATACGACCCACCAACAGGGTCTAAAATCACCCCTACACCTTCGGGGGCGAATGCCCTGGCTTTATCGACAAAAGATCCCTCGTGGCGGTTGCTACCCGCGGCTGCGCCTAACTCAAGGCAGGCGGTAAGTTTGTCTTCACCACCAACCGTCACAAAGGTTTTACTGCCAAAAGCTTTACACAGCTGAATCGCGGCCGTACCAACTCCACTGGCACCGGCGTGGAGAATAACTTTCTCACCGGGCTGCAGCCCAGCTTCCATAAAAATATTAAGCCACGCAGTGGCAAAAACTTCGGGAAGCCCAGCACCCTGCTCCATAGACAATCCATTTGGCAAAGGTAAAACACTGCCCGCATCAACCGTGACCACTTCAGAATAACCGCCGCCCGCAAGCAGCGCACAAACACGATCGCCTGCCTTAAACCCTTTCACGTCAGCACCAAACGATATCACCTCGCCCGCACATTCAAGCCCCATGATGTCGCTGGCGCCCGGTGGTGGTGGGTACATGCCTTTTCGTTGCATCAAATCAGCACGATTGATCGCTGTGGCGTGAATTTCAATTTGCACCTCGTTGCCAGCGGGTTCGGGTGTCGCCACTTCTTCCCACGACAGATCGTCGCCATCCTTAACTTTGATTGCATACATAACGAATTACCCTTTTTATCAGTCTAATAGTGGGGAGGCGGTGCTTCTGGCGAATCTGGAAACTGGGTTTCCAGCGATGTTAACTCTGATCGAAGTATCTTTAGCAGCTGCTGCATATCACCAATCTGTTTTTGTTGCGCTATAACAGCATCATCCAATTGCTGAATCAGCTCTTCTTGGAATGCCACTTTGGTTTCTAGTATCTCAAACCGCGTTTCACTCATGTAACCTCCAGTGAGTTAGACATCTCGCTTCCAACTAGTAGTTTAAGCGTACCTTGACGCCTTTATCGTGCAACCAGCGCTTTAAGCCCGACACCGTGTACTCACCAAAGTGCAACATAGAAGCAACGAGTGCCGCATCAGCCTTACCCTCAGTCAGCACCTCATAAAGATGCTCTGGCTTACCTGCGCCACCGGAGGCAATCACCGGAACCGAGACCGCTTCCGCTATCATTCGAGTGAGATTGATTTCATAACCTGCCTTCGTCCCGTCTGCATCAATTGAGTTCACAACCAGTTCGCCCGCGCCTAATTCTTCGCCGCGCAGAGCCCAGGCCTGCGCATCGATACCTGTCGGCGCGCGACCGCCATTAATAATTACTTCGTAACCACTCGGGAAGTCTCGATTGGTTTCGACTTTTAAAATATCTATAGAGAGCACAACATTCTGACTGCCAATGGCGCGCGCGCACTCAGCTATCAACTCCGGCCTTAGAACAGCGGCAGAATTCACATTGATTTTTTCCGCACCGGCCCAGAGTAGTCGATTGGCATCCGCTACTGTTCTAATACCACCGCCGACAGAGAATGGGATGAATATTTTTTCCGCAACGCTTTCGACGACATCCAGCATAATGTCTCTTTTGTCACTAGATGCAGTGATGTCGTAAAAAACAAGTTCATCAAGTCCGTCTTCGTAATACTCGGCGGCTTTTTCAACTGGATCACCAATGTCCTTGGTGTTCACAAACTTTACGCTCTTGGCAAGTTTGCCTTCGCGTACATCCAAACAGGCGATAATTCTTTTACTTAACACGATTCTGTTCCATCCCAGTCACGAAACGCGTCTAAAATCGCGAGTCCTTTCTTACCACTTTTCTCAAGATGAAACTGCGTAGCGAATAGGTTGTCACGCGCTATCACAGAACAAAAACGATGCCCGTACTCGGTCATCGCTATCACGTGAGCTTCTTTGGGGCGATTAAAGTAGGAATGGACAAAATAGAATTCATCCCCGTCTTCAACATTTTTGAGCATCGGATGAGGGCGTTGAATTTCAATTTCGTTCCAGCCGATATGGGGCACCTTGAATTGCCGATCCACATAGTCAAACCGCTCGCAACAGCCAGGCACAATACCGAGGCAATCCTTATCACCCTCTTCCGTATGCTCCAATAGAATCTGGCTACCAAGACAAATTCCCAAAAACGGCTTTCCCGTCGCATAAAAGTCGAGCAGCGCCTGAAACAGCCCTCGCTGATACAAGGTATCCACCGCACTCTCGGCCGAACCAACACCAGGGAAAATGACTTTATCTGCAGATAAAATCTCTTCGGGTTCGGAAGTAATCACACATTGGATACCAACTTTGTGGCAGGCGCGGCGGACACTGCCAAGATTTCCAGCATCATAATCAACTATGGCCACTCGAGCGGCAGATGTCATGGGGTCCCCTTCTGTCAGCGGACATTAAAGAGCGCGCATTATAGAAGAAAGCCGCACTGAATAGGGGACAGAAATTACTATCCTTGCTTAACCGCCACCTGTATCATAATGCTGATACAGATGACTTCGAGCCCGACATGCAACTTCTCATTGATACCAGTCAGACCGCGCCTGTCTTTCAGCAAATCATCGATCAAATTCACTTCGCCATCAACACCGGTGGGATGCAGCCAGGCGACAAACTGCCGAGTATTCGGTCCGTGGCAACCGACCTCGAAATCGCGACTAATACCGTGGCTAAAGCTTATCGCCAGTTAGAATTTCGAGGGGTTATCAGCGCAAAAGATCGCTCCGGATTTGTCGTCAGCGAGCCATCAAGCATGAGTCGATATCAATCCAGGGGCGTCAGTTCAGATAAGTCAGAAGTGCACAATGTCGTGGATAAGATGGACCACGGGGCGATTCCAGGTACGTTTTGCAAGATTACCGAGGATTACCTGTCTGGTGACCCAAAAAAATGTAACGTCATACATGCGGATGGCAGCGGCACCAAGTCCATCATTGCCTACTTACAATACAAAGAATCCGGCGACCCAAGCGTCTTTCACGGCATTGCCCAGGACAGCATCGTGATGAACCTTGACGATCTGCTATGTGTGGGGATCAATGGCCGTATCCTGATTTCCAACACCATCAACCGCAATGCCTTGAACTGTCCCGGCGAAGTTGTTGCAGCTCTTATCGAGGGCAGTGAAAGCTTTATGGCAACACTGCGAGATCAAGGTGTGCAAATTTATTCTGGTGGCGGCGAAACGGCGGACGTCGGGGACCTGACGGGTACCGTTGTGGTTGACAGTTGCGCTGTTGCGATCATGAAAAAAGCCGACGTGATCCGCAATGACATTGGTGCAGGTCTCGCGATCGTCGGCTTATCGTCAACCGGGATTAGCAGCTACGAGACCATCGAAAATAGCGGCATCGGCAGCAATGGCCTAACGAGTGCACGGCACGACATGTTAAATCGGTCCTACGCGGAAAAGTATCCAGAGACCTTTGACCCCAATGTACCCGAAGACCTTGTCTACTGCGGCCCTTACTCACTAGGCGACCCACTACCCGGCTCAACCTTGACCGTCGGGCAGGCGATTTTAAGTCCGACGCGTAGTTATGCCCCGGTCATTCAACGCATTCTTGCCGAACTAGGTACAGAAGTTAGCGGCCTAATTCACTGCTCCGGCGGCGCCCAGACCAAGTGTTTGAAGTTCGGCAACCAGGTACATTTCATCAAGGACAACCTGTTTCCTACCCCGCCGCTGTTTACCGCAATACAGAGCGCTTCCGGCACAGACTCGGAAGAAATGTATAAGGTCTTTAATATGGGGCACCGCATGGAGGTCTATGTGCCACCGGCACGAGTTGAAGCGGTCATCGACATCGCTCGAAGCTTTAACATTGATGCGCAGCAAATAGGCTACACAGAGGCTGCAACCCATAACCAGCTCACGCTAACGACGCCCGACGGTATCACTTTTAGCTACTAGCATGGGGCAGCCCGAAAGGTTTATTCTAGGGGCGAACCTGCTGAATTGAGTCGACCCATGGAATTTGATATTGCCGCACAACTTGAAGAGTGCCTCCAAATCCTTGTGGATAAGGAAGGCTCTGACCTCTACTACAGTGTGGGCGCGCCACCGAGCGCCAAATTCTACGGCACATTGAATCAGATCAGTGAACGACCCATGCAACCGGGCGAAGTTTTGCAGGTTGCAAATTTGGTCATGAACGAAGAGCAGCGAGCCCAGTTTGCCAATAACCCAGAAATGAACCTCGCCATATCAAGACCTAAAATGGGTCGCTTCCGCGTCAATATTTTCCAGCAGCGCAACGAGGCTGCAATGGTGATTCGTCGCCTTGGTGACTCACTACCCAATTATAAAGATCTAGGCTTGCCGCCGGTTCTACCTAAACTTATTATGTCGAAACTGGGCTTGATCCTTTTTGTCGGCGGCACCGGTTCTGGTAAATCTACCTCAATGGCCGCCTTGATTGATTACCGTAATCAAAAAAGTAAAGGCCACATCATTACCATCGAGGATCCAGTTGAATTCACCCACCCTCACAAGGGCTGCATCGTGAATCAGCGGGAAATAGGCACTGACACCCATTCCTGGGAGGACGCCCTGGCGAACACCCTACGCCAGGCACCGGACGTCATCTTGATCGGTGAAATTCGGCATAAAGAAACCATGGAACACGCCCTCGCTTTTGCGGAAACCGGGCACCTATGCTTATCAACGCTACACGCCAACAATGCCAACCAGGCGATGGATCGAATCATCAACTTCTTCCCGGAGGAACGACATAACCAACTTCTCCAGGATTTATCCCTGAATATGCGCGGTATTATTAGTCAACGCCTGGTGAAAACTATTGATGGCAAGCGAGCTGCCGCCATTGAAGTTTTGTTAGGTACACCAAGAGCCGCGGACCTTATTTCTAAGGGTGATGTCAGTTCACTGAAAGAGCTTATGGAAAAATCTGGCGAGCAAGGCATGCAGACTTTCGACATGGCCCTCTTCAAACTCTTCAAGCAGGGCAAGATCACATTAGAAGAAGCTCTCAAAAATGCTGATTCCAAGAACAACCTGAGACTCAGAGTTACCCTGGATAATAATCCGGCGGCAAAGGCGAAAGTAGAAGAAGCCGCGGCGGCGGCTAGAGAAGCGAAACCCAAATCGGCAGAACCCGCTGCAGTGGCAGCGCCTGAACCCAAACCTACCTCCGGCTTATCTCTTACACCAATGGAAGAAGACGGTGAAGAAGCTGATAAGTTCTAGCCAATGGTCCCGGCCCCTAACCGGCTCATCAGCGCCCGGAAAAAGCTACTGACCTTCGGTAGCGCATAGGTCGACTTTCGAGCAACAAAGCGTACGGGTCTGCGCAAACCCTTGTCGCCCAAATTGACCATGGCCTTCTCTGGCACATTCAATGTTCGTGCAACACCGATAGGCACAAGTCCGTGGCCGAAACCTGCAATCGCCATTTGCGCCACACCAAAGAAACTCTCCAGCGACACCTCGCGACGAATATTCAATCTTTCGGCCTCACCTTTGAACGATCGCCATGCACCCGAGTGATCTTCAATGGTAATGACGCTGAGCGGTTGGTTTTCTGGCCACTTCAATGGGGTCAGACCACTGGGAATAATCACCATCGGTTCATAACCCAGCACTTCCGATTGAAGGTCCTTATCAAGGGTATCCGAACCCGTACAAACGCCCGCCATGAACTCACCAGAACGAATTCGATCCAGCACAACGGGTGTACGATGGGTATGAAATGAGAAATTTACATCCGGCATACCTCGCTGAATCTCGAAAAATGCCTTCGGGCCCCAGGAGGAAAGGATGGCTTCGGAAACACCAATAACAAGCTCACCACTGCCAGACCCTCTATCTTCGACAAATAGATCACGCAGCTCTGAAAGAATGGGAGGGATTTTATCAACCAGTTGCTGCCCATGCCGCGTCAGCTCAACCCGCCGACCCTTTTTCTGAATCAGCTTCTTATCGTAATACTTCTCCAATGTCGCAATACGCTTGCTAACAGCAGACTGAGAGACTCGCAGCTCAGTACTGGCTTCCAGCATCGTGCCGGTTCTGGACAAGGCTAATAGTGTTTCAAGATTTTCGATCATGGTGCGATTTCATTCCAATACGGGATACATTGTATTACTTCAATTCTCTTTTATCATCATTCGTATCTGAGGAGAATCTACCCGCCACCGCAAGCGTCCCTATCTCACTAGAAGGAGACCTATGCTATATACCGCCCTGATTGCCGCCACCCTTTTCACTAGCCTCGTGTCCGGTGTACTCAGCATGGCAGGGGGCATGATTTTGATGGGAATCTTTGGATTATTCTTATCGATTCCAACTGCGATGGTCTTGCACGGCGTTGCCCAGGCCGTCTCAAATGGCTCCCGCATCTGGCTACATCGCCAACACATTCGATGGGGAGTCTTGTTCCCATATTTTCTGGGTAGCCTCGTCGTTCTAAGTGCGTTTATCTCGATAACGCTGGTCCCAAATAAAGGACTGGTTTTCTTTCTGATCGGACTGTTTCCGTTTCTGGCATTTGTTATTCCTCAACATCTCAATCTTGATATCGAACAACCTCTTGTCGCGTTCATCTGCGGGATCCTTGTGACAACAGCTCAAATGTTAGCCGGGGCCTCGGGACCAGTGCTCGATATCTTTTACGTGCAAAGCAAGCTGAGCCGATACGAAATCCTTGGCACAAAAGCCATCACTCAAACGCTGGGGCACCTGATCAAGCTTGGCTACTACGGCTTTTTCCTGGGCTTTGGCACCGATCAACTACCACTCTGGTTAATTGCCGCGATAATCGTTGCCGCCTTAGGCGGTAATTGGCTCGGCAAAATGATTATTGACCGACTGGACGACCAAGTTTTCAAGCGAATCGGCCGAGCCGCCATACTGCTTATTGGCGCAGCGTACCTGGCAAAGGCAGGCCAGGAATGGGGACTTTTTTGACGTTCGTCGGGGCAGCAAACCGTTCATACCAGCCAAACGTCGATTTACCGGCAGGCCGCGTATCATTCCGCAATGAAACACTTAATCCTTATTCTGTTCCTAATCGCACCGACTGCTCAGGCCGAGGTCTTCAGGTGCCTGCAGGCAGACGGAACGACCGTGTTCGCCTTTGTGCCTTGCCGGGCGGCACCACTTACGACACCACAAGTAGTACCAGATCTAGGAACTGAAGTGGGAACTGAAGTGGGAACCGAGGTAGCAACAGAACTAGCAATAAAAAAGGCAACGGTAACGGCAGGACCTGTCGAGGCTGAATCCGTCATCGAGCCACTGTCTATAACCGAAGTAGACATCGATATTTTGGAATTAGAAACCGAACTTGATCGCCTTCGCGACGCCCGTGAATCTGAAATAGCCAACGCGCCCTTCAGCGCATCGGAGCCTGACGCTTTGGTAGTGTTGAAGCAGGGTATTCGCGCCAGCTATCAGATCAGAATCGACGATCATTTGAATGAATTACTGCGACTTCGCAGCGAAAAGCAAAGACTCGAAACAGACAATCGACAATCCAGTGCCGCAGCTGCGTAACCTTTACACAGCTAAACCTCTATGCCCCGAGCAATACCAACAGCAATCGATCCATGCATTTACGACTCTCTTTGACTAAGAGCGCTTGATTTCGCTCAGCCGCCTCTGAAACTCTGTCATTTCGTTAGTGGTTAGTGTGTTGATAAAGAGCTGTTCACAAAAATCATGCAGAACTCCCTCGGCATCATCGAGAAGCTCAAGACCCGCGGGTGTAACAACTGCCAGACTCTGCCTCGCGTCGCGATCACTTTTTTGTGTCGTCGCCAGCCCAATCTTTTCAAGTGGTTTGAGCGCGCGCGTCACAGCAGAAGCCGTCAATCCAACCGCATTAGCAAGATCAATTCTGGAAATCCCGGCGCCCGTTACCCCGGAGAGTGCTGATAGCAATCTATACTCACTAAAGCTGATACCCCGTGTCGCGGACAAGGCTCTATCGAGGCGTCGTTCAAGATTGGCAGCCGTTTCCAAAAATTGCAGGACGGTGACCTCTGTTCTTCTATCGACATCTAGTTTGCTCATACTTGTATGGTACTTGATCTATCAAGTACCATACAAGTTGACTACCCGGCTTTTAGAAAAGCGGACTAGCGGTGCTGGACTAAACAGCTAACAGAGTTATGGTTCTTGGTAGCGCTTTAAGCGCACGACTTACCTGCTCAACGATGATTGCTCTCGACAATGCTAACCGCACCGTTACCTACCCGATCTCGGCCGAGTGGTTCTAGTCGAACCTATTTAATATCTACCCAGGACTGCTGACAAAGAAGGGCTCTTGAGGCTAAGAGGTGGCTTTGAAACTCGCTTGATGGCCATCCGCTTCGACTTACTATTTCAGCAAGTCGATGACGCGTGGCGAATTATGGCGCTATCAGTTATCGAAGAAGCCAGCTCTAATCGCCGAAGCTAATTACAAATACTAGCCACCAAAGCTACTAACAAAAGCCTTTAACAGACTGCTAAGCAGCATCGGCATCTTCCTCAACTACCATGGGCTGAATCACAAACAGCAAATCCCCTTCATTGACCTGCTGGCCGCTAGTTAAATTAACCCGGGTAACTTTGTATTTCTGTTTTGATGTGTAGAGTTCGCCATCGTCGCTAGAGAATGAACTCAAGCTCATCGGTGTGAACATCTTCATGGCTTCTAGCTGACAGAGTGTTGCTTCAGTAGACACAACGTCACCAACACTGACGTACTCTGGCTCTGAAGGCGATGGTGTTCGATAGAAAACACCCGTTGACGGAGACAATACTTTAATCTCATCGCTGCCTTCGATCTTCAGCATCTCCATGTCAATTCCTTTACCGTCACTGCCCGAAGCCTCTTCGATGTCTCGAATCAGTTCGTTGACATCGATGCGCTTCAGAAATTTGGGCAAGTAGCTGGTGTCATAAATACCGTCAATAAATTCTTGATCCTGAAGTATGCGTTTAATCAGACTGATATTGGTGCATATCCCAGTGATCTTGACCTTATCCAGGTAGCTCAGCATCTTCTTGATCGTGTCATTGCGATCTTTGCCATAACAGATGACCTGAATAATCAGACTGTCATAGAAAGGTGAAACCACCTTGCCCTCTCCCGCCATAGAGATCAGGCGAATATTTTCGTCCTCAGGTAATTCGCAAGCCGTAATCAAGCCTGGCGTTGGGTTAAAGGATACATTGCCTTCCGAATTCAGGATTGCCTTCTCAGCATTGACACGAATCTCTAAACCATACCCCTTCTCAACCGGCTCGAGGTCTGCAATGGATTCGCCAGATGCGATCTCAAACTGCTTTTTCACAATATCGATACCAGTCACAACCTCTGTGACCGGATGCTCTACCTGCAAGCGGGTATTCATTTCCATAAAATAGATCGCATTGCTGGGCACGTCATAAATAAACTCAACGGTTCCTGCACCAATATAGTCAACCGCATTGGCAATCTTTTCAGCATACCGACAAACCAGATCACGCAAGTCTGCAGGCAACATGGTCGAGCCAGACTCTTCCATCAGCTTTTGATTATTACGCTGCACGCTGCAGTCACGGATACCCAGCACTCGAGTATTACCGTGAGTATCACGTAAGATCTGCGCCTCAATATGGCGTAGCGAGGTCACAAACTTCTCTATATAGATATCACCATTACCAAAGGCTGCCTTAGCCTCTGTTGTCACACGCTGGAATAAACTATGCAGCTGCTCTGGTCGTTCGACAACCTGAATACCCTTGCCGCCACCACCATGGACTGCTTTGAGCAAAATCGGGTACACCACCTTCTCGGCAATTTCCGTCGCCTGAGCAGCCGTATGTACAATACCGTGACTACCAGGCACCACGGGGACATCAATGCTCATCGTGGTATTAATAGCGTTAGATTTGTTACCCATGGTCTCCATACTGGCAACTCGCGGGCCAATAAAATTAATGCCTCGCTGGCGCACGATGCGAGCAAAGTTTGGATCTTCTGAAAGGAAACCAATACCAGGGTGGAGAGAATCTACACCTTCAATATCCGCAATATTCAAAACGCTCAGCGCATTCAGGTAACTCTCATCTGAAGTATTACCGCCAATACAAACGAGCGAGTGTTTACTATCGCTTCGTACCATGTCAGCGGGTACCGAATCCATATCCGGGTCCGACTGAACCAACACAACCTCATAACCAAACTCTATTGCCTTGCTCACCAACTTTACTGCGGTGCAACCCCGCGCATGAATGAGTGTGCGTTTAATAGGCCTAATCAATTCGTCCTCAGACGCGACTTTCGATTCAACAACAGGTTCTTCCGCTGTCAGAACACCAGACATAATTCGCTCAACGACCTGCTCGACTTTTTCCGTCGGCATCGGCAGCGCGGGATCAACTTCTCGCAACTCTTCATCCAACTGATCTGCAAAGGGGTGAACAACCAGCCCATTCATTGAACCTGACTTCACTGATAAATAGTTACTGAGCAAGCAAGTGAATGGTAGGTTGGATTCTACAACCGTCTGACCAGCAAACGGCATGCTGGTACCGGAAAAATAATACGACTGAGCCAGCGGATGTGTCACGAAGCTGGCCTGAGCACCGCCGGTGCAATCTCCGTAGCCGAACATGATAATAGGCAAATCGTTGTCACGCACAAACCGTGTGATGCGATCATTGATAACCGCCATCGTGAAGAGCGCCGCAGCACCTTCTTTAGTTTGCATACCACCGGATGAGATAAAGCAGACCACTGGTAAGCGCTGCTTCGCGCATTCGACAAGCAGTTTGCAAAAACGCACGCAATCCGAGTTATCAATACTCCCCGCTTGGAATGCCACGTTAGACAACACTAAACCAGCGCGGTAGGTACCTTCCTCGGTTTTGAAGTCGCCAATTCCAGTGATCAAACCATGGGGCCGAATATTGTTTTTTAGCGCAGCTTCTATTGACGGCCGAAATGTTGGAAACGCGACCGGGTTCGCTGACATTAGCGTGCTGTTCAATTCTTCGAAGTTATCCACGTAACGACCGAGCAGCGAGTCAGCAGTTGTTCGCTTGCTGCGCTTCTCCCGAGTCAACACTTCATGAAACAAGAGGTCGCGATAGGCAATGGTCAGGCGATTCCAGAAGTCCTTACGGCGACCGATTCGAACCGGTTCGACTTTGCCTTCATAGCGTCTGGTGCCCTTGGTCGCTGCATAGTATTCCGGCAGAAGCTTTTCAAAGAAAAAGCTAATGACGACAAATAGCGTATCTGACTTATCACGATGTACGACTCGAATCCATTCTTCAACGGACTTCAAAAAGGGTGCGCTCTTGCCACTGCCGGCAAGCTCACCAATCCACGCAGAAAATCGATCTTTCAGATCATCTTTGCTCAGGCCTTCAAAGGAATTTTGAGCCAACACCGTATCAATGGACTTATCCAGCAAGCGGTCTATAAATTTCATCGATAACGTTCGAGATTCATGGGCTTGCTTCGCCACTGACACGAGATCGTTAATGAGATTGTCATATACAAAACCAAAGGTGATGAGGTTTTGACATTCTTGAACAAAGTCATCACGTACATCCTCATCCAAAATGACATCGAGAATGGTACGATCCTGATCGGTCACCACACGCTTCTCGTCAGACTTTCGATCCACGTATGCCCAAAGCGTGTCTTCTAGTAACCGGCGATTGAGTGGCACGGATACTTTGGCTGCATCTGCATCGGGGCGATTGGCTATCAACTGGCTCGTGTACTCTGACAAACTCACACCAACCAATAGCGATACATTGTAGAGATCTACTGTTTCAACGATGAGATTGAGCTCTGCCGCCAGGGCCAGACGCAAAAAACCTTCCGACTTTTCTTCAATTAGCTCAGCACCAAAAAGCTTACGACCTTCGTGGGAAAAGCGTGATTTTAAATGCGTCACGAAGATATTGTCGGTATCTGACATGGTCCGCAGTAACGCTTTAACATCTTTAATGTCGTTCGCTTGAAGCAGATAACTATTGGTTTCTGGATCAGCAACAAAGTCGATCAAAGCATTCAGATTATCGCCCGCGCCAGCCTTCCATCGGTTGTAAAGATGCAAACCAGACACCATGCAAAGATCACGCTTGGCTGTTTCGTAATTTTTTGTCGGCTCACCGAAAATTAGTTGCGCAATGCGACCCCGCTCATCACCGACGACAGACTTCTTGTCTGCGTAATTTTTCCACGCTTTATTGATCGCATCTTCATAAAGTACTTTGTCTGGATCTAGCAGCCAAGATAAAAACGCGGAACGACGCTCTCGATTGATACGTTCCTGCAATTCCCCGGCCGGCAATTCGGAACTAGCCAAACGGCCATAAAGGGTTGTTGTCGTACTCTTAATACGACGACGTAGCCCGAGATATCGAAGATAACGGTACGCTACACCAAAAATGTTAGGGTACTCGGTCGGAGATGTTCGTAACTTTAATGAAGAGCTTTCATGAACCGCTGACAAGGTCTCCGACGGATGGAAGTAACGATCTAGATTGCGTATGTAGTGCTCTAGAATTTCCGGATGCTGATCGACAAAATCTCGCGTACTACTCTCGATCGACAAAATCCCTGAAACAATGGCATTTCGCAGATTATGAATTTTATCGTCTTCGCCGGGATCGTAATCAATAATGCCGTCGATATTACCCTGCTTATAAAGCTCGAAAGATGAAACACCAACGGATTTAGCACATTCCTGCCAGGACAAATTATATTTTCTAACAAGGCTGGCCAGCCCCTTCGGGTGAATCGTATTAAAAACACCCGTTCGCAAAGACAGCAATAAGTTCGCCGCAGCGAGCGGAATCGCGCCACCTGAATATCCCTGGCCGATGACGATACCAATATTCGGCACATCGACGTTACAGAGTTCCGTGATCAGTCGAGAAATCGAGTGCGCTTGGTTATTGGCATTGGCTACTTCATTACCATCTGCTCCAGGCGTATCCATCATACAAACAATAGGGATAGAACGAATCGCAAAATCACTTGCCATCTTCGTTGCCATCTCGTGATGTTCCGGTCCCCACACGCCCGACACGTAAGCGCGGTTCTGAGTGATAAAGCCAACACGCCTTGCGACACCATCAAAAAGCAGCTCGGTTTCCACACCATAAAATGGACCGAGTTCAACTTCTTTGAGAATCTTTAAATCCAACGAGGCGATTATGTCGCGAGAGCCAGGCCTTGACGCCTCCTCACCTGGAGAAACCGTGGCTGCAATGTAAGCATCCACGTCCATATTGCGCAGGTTCTCAAGATTCTTCTCGATCTGCTGGGATGACATTAACCCCTTGATCACATTAGCGGTCTCACGACGCGGGAAAAGCGAAAAGTCCTGCGCGAGATTTTCGGCGATGAGGTAGAGCTGGTCGACTTTGGATTGCCCCATAATTCTGTTGATTCCAATACTTGTGTGGGTCGGTTGACGGCATCGGCCATCACCCTAACGTTTTGTTGTTTTACGGCCCCTGGGGAAATTTAGACACAGGGTTGCTCGCTGGGTTCATTAAGACGAACTCTAACGCATTGCTATAACCCATGCAATTGAAGGCGCCTCAAATTAGCGCCCTAAGCAGTTGTTTTTAAACGACCTTTTAGACTTCGGTGAGCGGTAGTTTGCCGATTATGGAACGCCACATCTTTGGCCCAGACGTGTGCACTGCATCACCAGTCGTATCGACCGCAACAGTGACCGGCATATCCTCTACCTCAAACTCATGCACAGCCTCCATGCCCAACTCGGGAAAGGCGACAACGCGGGACTTGCGAATGGCCTTGGAGACCAAAAACGCCGACCCGCCTACCGCCATTAGATAAACCGCCTTGTGTTTCTTGATGGCTTCGATAGCAATAGGACCTCGCTCAGCCTTACCGATCATGCCCATGAGCCCGGTCTTATCTAGCATCATTTCGGTAAAACCATCCATCCGAGTCGCTGTCGTTGGACCCGCTGGGCCGACTACTTCTTCTCGAACTGGGTCCACTGGACCCACGTAGTAGATAAAGCGACCTTTAAAATCGAGCCCCTCTGGCAACGTTTCCCCTTCTGCAAATAAATCCCTAATGCGCTTATGCGCAGCATCACGGCCGGTCAGCATCTTGCCCGACAACAACAAAGTTTCTCCCGGTTTCCACGTGGCGACTTCTTCAGGCGTCACTGTATCTAGATTGACCCGGCGGGAATTAGGCCCAGCCTCCCAGGTAATTTGTGGCCAGTCTTCTAGCTTCGGAACTGGCAATTCTGCTTCACCTGAGCCGTCCAGAGTAAAATGCACATGACGAGTGGCGGCACAGTTAGGAATCATGGCAACAGGTAAGTTAGCGGCATGGGTTGGAAAATCCATGACCTTGACGTCCAGCACAGTGGTTAAGCCGCCTAACCCTTGTGCGCCAATGCCTAACTGATTCACCTTTTCGAACAATTCGAGACGAAGTTCCTCGGCCCGATTAGACGGACCTCTGGCCTGTAGTTCATGAATATCAATGGGATCCATCAAGGATCGTTTGGCCAGTAACATGGCTTTTTCTGCCGTGCCGCCAATGCCAATCCCCAGCATCCCCGGCGGGCACCAGCCAGCTCCCATGGTCGGCACAGTCTTAAGCACCCAGTCCACAATGCTGTCTGCGGGGTTCAACATCACCAGCTTAGACTTAGCCTCAGAGCCACCACCCTTTGCGGCAACATGTATGTCGACGACCTTGCCGGGCACAAGCTCGGTATGGATGACGGCTGGCGTATTGTCTTTGGTGTTTGTTCGCTTACCCGCTGGATCCGCCAGAACTGAGGCGCGCAGAACATTATCTGGCAAAAGGTACGCGCGGCGAACCCCTTCGTTGATCATATCCTCAAGAGACTGATCGGTTTCAAACCGCACATCCATGCCCACGGAGATAAAGACATTCACGATACCGGTATCCTGACAGATCGGCCGCTTACCTTCCGCACACATCCGCGAATTAATCAGAATCTGAGCCATCGCATCTTTGGCAGCACTTGACTCTTCACGCTCGTAAGCTTCGTTCACCGCCTGGATGAAGTCTCTGGGGTGGTAATAGGAGATGTACTGAAGTGCGTCCTGAATGCTCTGAATCAGATCATCTTTCTTGATTGTGGTCATAAGAATTCCAATAGCTAGGCAGATTATCAGGCAATCTGCGGATTTATTATGAGTCAGCTTCGCTCATTCTACCAATCCTAGTACCCATCGACGCCACTTTTACACATCACTTTTTGTGATTGCTAATGAACCTTCTGAGTAACCAAACCAGCAGCTATTGGACGCACAAAGGGATGAGCAAAGGGACAGGCTCTCGTCTTCCACTTACCCGACCTGGATGCAGGAATAAACAATCAAATTAAAAGGGTTGAGAGCATTGGCGGCCCGGGTATCAAGGTCGGATGAACCGACCCCAATACAGGCTCTGCCACTAGCCAAAACTAGCCATACATAAGGCGTGACAAAGTTTCCGCCACGCAAACCGGCTTATCTGAGCCTTCGAGCTCGATGATAACTTCTCGTTTCACCTGGATCGTGTTCGGACCTTTCAGTTCAGCAGACATCAGGCGATGCCGGGCGCGAAGCTTGGAATTGACCGGCACAGGAGCGGGAAAGCGCACTTTATCAAGGCCGTAGTTTACGCCCATATAGACGCCATCCAGGGCTTCAGGCTTCTTCGCTGGGACACTACTGCCCAGGTGCACGACAAGCGAAAGGGTTAAAAACCCATGGGCAATGGTCACTTTATAGGGCGAGAGCTCAGCTGATTTTTCTGGGTCTATATGAATAAATTGATGGTCCATCGTGGCATCGGCAAACAGGTTGATTCGAGCCTGATCTACTTCAAACCAGTCTCCAACACCTTCCTCTTCGCCCGCGTAGGAGTTGAATACTTCCAGTGCTGCTTCGGCTTTTGACGACATCTCGACATCCTCGTTAAATTTGTTGAAGCCGGAGAATAACATAAGCGTAAACTGGCGTTTGCTTTCAGCCTTTACCTCTCTTAGGATTCCCGATACGGATAGATTCAATTCAACTCATTCGACTACTACCTGAAGATGAAAACATGCTGAACAATTCACAAAAGGAAGTACCCCGCATTCGCTGGGATGTCTGTGCCGTTCTGTTCGGAACACTATTGGTGGCGGTCGTTGCTGTGCCATGGTTTGGCCTGACACACGGCTATGAAGCGTGGCTCTGGGTTGGCTTTGTTGTCTTTGTTGGCTGGAACGGCCTTTCCATCACCGCTGGCTACCATCGACTTTGGTCTCATAAGTCCTACGAGGCCCATGTTCTAGTCCGTATCCTGTTTGCGCTGGGCGGCGCATTGTCGATCCAAAATTCAATCAAGGTCTGGAGTTCGAATCACAGAACGCATCATCGATACACCGACGATGAAGATCAGGACCCCTACTCTGCCCGTCGCGGTCTGTGGTATTCGCATATTGGCTGGATGCTCAGAGACCACCCCGCCTCCATCACAGACTTCAAAAATGTTCGCGATTTAGAAAAAGATCCTATCGTGGTCTGGCAGCACAAGTATTACTGGCAGCTTGTCATACTCATGAACATTGGAACCCCTCTATTAGTAGGCGTGGTGATTGGCGATGCAATCGGTGGTCTACTACTGATGGGCGTTTTGCGCCTGGTGGTTTGTCACCACACGACCTTTTTCATCAACTCACTGGCGCATTTCTGGGGCCGACAGCCCTATTCCGACAGTAACTCAGCCAAAGACAATGCTCTGATTGCGCTACTCACTTACGGCGAGGGTTATCACAATTATCATCATACTTTTCAATGGGATTATCGAAATGGTATCCACTGGTATCACTTCGATCCGTCCAAATGGCTCATCGCAACACTTGCGCAGCTGAAGCTAGCCTCCAACCTAAAAGTTGCCGCGCCCGAGCTGATTGAAAAGAGTCTTGCCGCCATGCAATTGAAGATTGCGACAGAAACTCTTCGCGGCCTAAACACCATCAACGCAGAAAAATGGCGCGCCCTGTTGGATGACGAATATGAGCAGTTGGTAGCAAAAATCAACGAATGGTCTCAGCTGCGTCAGCACTGGGTTGATACCAGGCGTGCCGACCTAAGACGTCGTTGGGATGAAACGGAGCTTTCCAACAAACTCTACCAACTTGAAATCGAGCTGAATTTGCAACGCCGACAGTGGCGAATGCTGACTCAGCAATTCGCTTAAAAAGGAACACTAACAATGAATGACGTTTATATCGCCAGCGGTGCCCGAACGCCTATGGGCGGATTTCAAGGAAGCCTACAATCAGTTTCGGCAGTTGAACTCGGCGCGATTGCCATCCGTGATGCGATTCGTCGCAGCGGCCTCGATGCCGCAGAACTGCAAGAAGTCATCATGGGTTGCGTTTTACCCTCTGGCTTGCGCCAGGGTCCCGCGCGACAAGCCGCGATGGATGCTGGTATTCCTGTGGAAACCGGCGCCACGACGATCAACAAACTCTGTGGTTCGGGCATGAAAGCCACAATGCTGGCTCACGATCTCATCAAGGCTGGCACCAATGACTTAATGATTGCTGGCGGCATGGAAAGCATGAGCAATGCGCCTTATCTGATGCCTAAAGCACGTTCCGGCTACCGCATGGGACACACTGAAGTTCAGGACAGCATGTTCACAGACGGTTTAGAAGACGCCAAAACAGGCCGACTCATGGGTTCTTTTGCGCAGGACATGGCCGACAAGTACCAAATGACGCGAGAAGACATGGATGCGTTTGCAATCCAGTCACTGACCCGCGCTCAGAACGCCATCGACGCAGGTGCACTGAAAGACGAAACCGTTTCGGTGACGATAAAAAGTCGCGCCGGCGAGTTTGTTATGACCGACGACGAGCAACCGGGCAAAGCTAATTTGGAAAAAATCCCGACCCTTAGACCGGCCTTTAAAGAAGACGGGACCGTCACTGCAGCAAACTCTAGCTCCATATCAGACGGCGCCTCTGCGCTTGTACTGGCAAGCGGCGCTGCGGTTAAAAGTCATAACCTTGAACCGATGGCAAAGATTCTCGGCCACACCACCAATTCTCGACACCCTTCGGAATTCACCATTGCGCCGGTCGGTGCAATCGAAAAACTTTTGGCCAAGGTAGACTGGAAAACCAGTGACGTTGACCTGTTTGAGATCAACGAGGCCTTCGCCATGGTCACCATGGCAGCCATCAGGGACTTAGGCCTCGATCCAGAGAAAGTGAACATTTTTGGCGGCGCCTGCGCACAGGGACACCCGATTGGCTCCACCGGTTCGCGGGTTATTGTGACACTGATGTACGCTCTACAGAGACTGGGCAAAAAACGTGGTATTGCGGCTTTATGCATTGGTGGTGGCGAGGCTACGGCGATTGCGATCGAGCTGGTGTAAAACACCTTAAGCACTCTTAACCTTAAGCACTCCTATGAGCACACCAGGTAATCCCGAAGGTTAGCGGCCATCCAGTATCGATGAATGTATTGAATAGCTGACGATAAAGAATTTCCGAACCCGTTCTCATACTGACCACAGCGCCAAGACAGCGATGCGTTGTTAGCGTACAATTTGATCAGAATTTTAACCTAACTTGCAGGAGCGGAATTTTTGTCACGCCTTCCCGTCATCGTCGGTTTTGGGGGAGTCAACCCCGCCGGACGAAGCTCCGCCCATCACGGCTACCGCCGCCTCGTGATTGACAAACTTGGCCAAGATCTTGCCGACGACACCTATGCGTCGCTAGCAGCCCTGATGAACCTGAAAACCGTCGACCGGTCGCATATTTTGCAACACACACTGGTTCGCGGACTTGAAACCAATCTGTTTGATCCAGCAGCGATCCGGATCAATCGGTCAGCGCGTCTTGGCGGAGCCGGCGGCGAAGCACTCACCTTTATGCTACGACAAAATCAGCTGCCCGATACCATGCCGGCTAACTGGCAGGTGAACAGCCAGGGCGATGGACAGGTGCTCGTCACTTGCACTGAAAGCATCGACATTTTGTTTCCCGATCACCGCAATTCGCGAGTGAAATCGGGCGGGCAGCTCCCCACCGGTTTCAACCCGGAATCACTGTATCAGTCGCGCAACCATCCACGCGGCCTACAGCTCACGGTTTACGCTGCATCAGATGCGATTAATTCACTAGGGATTGACTGGGAAACTGTGCGACAGAGGGTACCGGCGGATCAGATCTCCGTTTATGCCAGCAGCGCCATGGGCCAACTCGATACCAATGGCGCCGGTGGCATGCTGCAAGCTTCTCTATTGGGCAAACGGGTTAGCTCTAAGAACTGCCCCTTGAGTCTGGCGGAAATGACCGCAGACTTTGTGAATGCTTATATTCTTGGCAGTGTCGGTGCGACCGGCGCAAACATCGGCGCTTGCGCGACCTTTCTCTACAACCTTCGTCAGGGCATTCAGGATATTCGCTCTGGCAAATTCCGCGCTGTCATGGTCGGGGCCAGCGAGGCGCCCATCACACCGGAAGTGATTGAGGGCTATCGGACCATGGGTGCGCTTGCTGAGGATTCCGCACTCAACCGGATTGATGGTTTGCCTGAAGATGGGCCGGCAGACAACACTCGCGCCTGTCGACCGTTTGCCGAAAACTGCGGCTTTACTCTCGCAGAAGCTTCACAATTTTTGATTCTGTTTGATGACGAACTCGCCATGGAATTGGGCGCGAATATTTATGGTTCTGTCGCAGACGTGTTTATCAACGCAGACGGCTACAAGAAATCGATTCCCGGTCCCGGCATTGGTAACTATGTCACCATGGGCAAGTCCATGGGCATGGTCCGCAGTATTTTGGGTGAAGAAGCGCTGAAGCAACGCACTTACATTCAGGCCCACGGCACTGGCACACCACAAAATCGCGTAACGGAATCTCACATATTTAACGAACTGGCGAAAGCCTTTGGTATGCAGAATTGGCCTGTGGCAGCTATCAAGGCGTACCTCGGGCACTCTCTGGCCACCGCTTCTGGCGACCAGATCGCAGCCTCACTTGGTGCCTGGACCCACGGCATAATTCCTGGTATCAAGACAATTGATAAGGTAGCCAACGATGTCAATCAAAGCCATCTGGATTTTCTGATTGATCATCGGGAGTTCGATCCAACCCAGATGGATGCCACCTTTATCAATTCCAAGGGGTTCGGCGGTAACAATGCCACGGCTGCCATTTTGTCACCCCATGTGACGCGAAATATGTTGACCAAAAAGTACGGCAAAGCGGCGATGACGAAACATGATAAGCAAAACGAGGGGGTTCAGGAAATCGCTGCGGAATACGATGCAGCAACCACCGCAGGTGAGAACCGTTTGATTTACAAATTTGGCGTGGGCGTTATCGAGGGTGGGTCGCTGGGTTTAAGCGATACGGAAATCTCAATTCCGGGCCACAGCAATAGCATTAACTTGCAGGTTGAGAACCCTTACGAGGATATGACCTAAAACTCCCACCCAGTTTGTCGTGTGCGTTGAAGGCAGCGGGTGTTCTTTACTTCGCCGCTTGCGGCCCGCTGGGCTTACCTCGCTCTTCCGCGAGCCTAAGGTGACTGGGCGTCCCCCTCGGTGGTCGGCGCAGCGCGTTTTTCCTACGTAAAGAATACCCACCGCCTACTAGGCCAAAGCCGCCGCAACTGACCGCCTCGAATGCTTAGCCTGGAATTATGACTGGCAGTTCGCGAATACCGTGAATAAAGTTGGATCGCAGATAAACGGGATCACCTACGACTTCTATTTTGGGAAAGCGCTTCATAACCTCTTCCCACAACACGTTCAATTGCATCTCGCCGAGACGATTGCCGACACAACGGTGAATGCCATAGCCAAAGGACAAATGCTTGCGCGGGGTCTCGCGATCAATAATAAACTCGTCCGGCTTGTCGATCTCTGATCCATCACGATTTCCCGAGATGTACCACATCACTATCTTGTCATCTTTCTTGATCTGCTTGCCTGACAGTTCCACATCCTGAGTTGCGGTTCGACACATGTGCGCCACCGGTGATTGCCAGCGGATAATTTCCGGTACCATTTTTGGAATCAATCCAGGGTTCTGGCGCAGTTTTTCGTATTCTGCTGGATTCTGACTGAGCGCTAATAGACCACCGGTCATTGAGTTACGGGTGGTGTCATTGCCACCTACAATCAGCAGCAACATGTTGCCGAGAAATTCATTAGGGGTCATATTTTTGGTTGCTTCGCCGTGAACCAAATTAGAAATTAGGTCATCGCCGGGCGTTTCCATCGCAGCACGCTCCTTCCAGACAGCATCGAAATATTCGAAGCAGCGCCACAATTCTTGAAACCCTTCTTCAGGTGTTTCAAAAAAGTCTGGGTTACCGAGGTTCTCGACCGTGTCAGACCAATGAATCAATTTGTGCCGGTCCTCTTGTGGCACATCAAAAATCGTCGCGAGCATCTGCCCCGTTAGCTCCACAGAAACTTCACGGACCCAGTTGAACTCGGTATTGCGAGGCAGATTATCGAGAATCGCGCCCGCTCGTTCTCGAATCAAGCCGCGTAGTTCCTGAAGTCGTTTTGGGGTGAAGGACGGCGCAACTACCTTACGCTGATCATCATGTTTGGGCGGGTCCTGCATGATAAACATCGGCAAATAGAATGGAGAATCAGCAGCGGGTGTTTCTGAAGGTCGACCACCCATGCGGATGCCGCCTTTGTCGATATCCGACGAGAACAGTTCGTGGTGGCTGTCGATATACATGATGTCTTTATAGGTCGTGGCCGACCAATAGGGGCCGAACATACTTGCCGGCGTGTAGTGCAGTGGATCTTCAGCCCGCAGGCGCTCGAAATATGGCTTGAACTTATCATGTTCAAACAAAGAAGGATGAGCAGGGTCCAGAGATTCTAGAGGAATTGCATAGGGATCAACGTTCACATCAATCGCCCATTTTTCCTGGGCCTCACGATTGCTGATAGGTTGATTTTCTGATTCAGTTTCTGACATGGCGTTTCACTAACACAACAGCGGGAGCGCTAATATTAGAGGAGTCGCGACGACAAGTTCAATGTTATATTCACGCCGACTCAAGCGAAGGAGACCAGGATGACTCACTACGTTATAGCGCAGATCGATATCGTCGACCGGAATACCTATGCCAAGTACGAAGCAGGATTTATGGAGATCTTTGCCAGGTATAACGGCACGATGCTCGCGGTAGATGAAGATTCAAAACTCCTGGAGGGCAGTTGGCCGCACACCCGAACCGTACTGATTTCCTTCCCCTCGGAAGCACAAGCACTCGACTGGTATCAGTCGGACGAATACCAGGCGCTCGCCCAACATCGATTCGCCAGCAGCAGCGCGAATATCACGGTGATTAAAGGGCTGGACTGAATGTTCTATTCCGCAGGCAGTAATCGACTTACGACAAGGGAGGTAGTAGGTGTTTTTTGCGCAGCATAAAAGCGCAGCGCCGAATGGGGAGCGAGGGAGACGCCTAGTTACCTTAGGCTCGCGGGGATCGAGCGGGACGCGCAGTCGGAAGCCCAGAGGGCCGCAAGCTGCGGAGCAAAGAATACCTGCTGCCGGCACAGACTCACCGATTGTCGAAAAAGATTTCAGTAGATATCATGTGGTCACGTTTCATCCCGGACTTCTGAATGCGCCTTCTACTACTAGCTGTTGGACTTTGCGTCTCCCTTTCAACTTTCGCAAACGACAACATCGTCATCCTGTTGTCTTGGGACGGTATGCGCCACGATTTTCCAGACCGCGGCAACTTCCCAGCTCTTAAACGTATCGAACAGGAAGGCATTCGCGCAAATAGACTAACACCAGTCTATCTATCCAATACTTTCCCCGGGCACGTTTCACTGGCGACTGGTGCGGAACCTAACGTCCACGGCATCGTCGACAATGTGTTCTTTGATAGAGAAAAGGGCTTGTACGCCTACAGCAGCGAAGCTGACTGGCTAACAGCAGAGCCGCTTTGGATTGCCGCTGAAAGACAAGGGATTAAGACCGCGACCTATTTCTGGGTCGGGTCTGAGAGTGACTGGCGAGGCCAGGGGACCAGTTACCGAATGGCACCCTTTGATTCCTCTAGGCCAGAATCGGCGAAAGTTGACAAGATCATTGAATGGCTTGAATTGCCCGACGCAGAACAACCTAAGCTCATCATGTCCTATTGGCGAGGAGCAGATTCTGTGGCGCACATGAAAGGTCCAGACCATGCCGATGTGGCGCAGGTGATTGCCGAGCAAGACTTTGAATTGCAACGACTGCTTGGATATATCGACCAACGTAAACTCTGGCCGAAAACGACCTTAATCATTGTCAGTGACCATGGCATGACCCAAGTAACAGAATCAGTTGAAGTGAAATCAGCACTTGAGGATGCCGGTTTGAATGTCAGAGTAACGGGCGGCGAAGCTGCACAGCATCTGTTTTTGAAAAGCCCGACAGACAGAGAGGCAGTGCGCAAAATCCTGGCCAATCAACCCCATATCCAGATATTTGAAGGCGATGATATTCCCGTACCGCTAGCAGCACCGAATCGAACTGGCGACATCGTCGTCACGACGCAACCACCCTATTCTCTTGGCCGCGCCGAGTCCTTTACAGACAAGCTCGGCTTGTTTCTCTCGCCCCTATTGGGCTGGAGTAGAGGTTCCCACGGCTATGATCCAACGTCAGAAGATATGGGTGGTATATTTTTCGCCATAGGTAACGGTGTGACAAAGGGGAAGAAAATAGAAGATGTTCACCAGCTAGAGGTCGCACCGACAGTCGCTCAGCTGTTAGGAATAGAGCCACCCCAAAGTGCCAGCCGGCCAGGCATTTCTCTGAACTAGTTGATAAAAGCTAGTGATTAATGATCGTGGCCATGAGGTCTTGCTGAAAACTCGTCAAATCGGCCTTCTAATTCCAGACTCGAGCAGAGCCCGGTGTCTGCCAATACGTCGGTCAGCGCTTGCAGAAAACAATCAAAGTACTGATACGTGTCATCTGCTTGCGAAGTTTTTCGGGCATCAATGCGCGCAATTAACCGCTCCCGAAACTCATCCCAACTGAAATGACCCGCCTCACAAAGTACGCGAGCTAAGCCAAACACGCGACTTTGCCAGGGCACCTCAAAGATCACCTCACCATTCGCCATAGGCGGTACAATTTCACCCGACAGCTCCATGTCCGACATCAGAGTAGCTCTACGCCGATCATTGCGTCGCGACTAATCAAGGCTGTTAGATCAGCTTCAGCCATACTCGCAACCTGCTCGGCAAACTCAGCCGGCGGCATTGGTAAGACCATATATCGAACCTCGGCACTGGAATCCCAAACACGAATCGACACAGACTCTGGCAAATCGGTACCCATTTCTGCAAGCAAGGTACGTGGCTCGCGCACAATACGAGAGCGGTAGGCTGGATCCTTGTACCACTTCGGCGGCAATCCCAGTACGGCCCATGGATAACAGGAGCAAAGTGTGCAGACTACGACGTTGTGCTGCTCTGGGGTATTTTCTAGGACAACCAGCTTTTCGACCTGCCCACCATCGAGGTCAAATTCTTCGATCGCTTTTGTACCATCGGCTAACAGCCGTGCTTTAAACTCTGGATCCTGCCAGGCCTTTGCGACTATTTTGGCGCCGTTCATGGGCCCCACTCGCTCATTGTAGAGCGCAATCACCTCATCTACTGCAGTCGGTTTTATCAAACCTTTTTCCAGCAGCAAGGATTCAATCGCCTCGGTGCGCAGCGCCTGCGGTGCAGGTGGCTCATGCTCATGGTCATGGTCATGGCTCATATCGATGACGCCTCTGTTTTTCAGGATGAGGTTCGAGAGCAGCAGGAAAAGCTACCGACAAATAAGACTCAAAAAGGTCCAGACACAAAGACATCGTCTCACTGTCTTTACCCCACAAGGCCTGGCCAGTAAATTCAACGGTATAAAGGTTCTGCGGCTGCTCACCCTTACCGTGCGCATTGGTATCGGGAAATACCCAACCGGCGTGACACACAACCACGTGGCCAACCTTGCCTCGTGCATAAGCAGGCAATCGCGTATGACCGGGTTTAACCTCTGTCGACGTCATCACTGCGTCGCCCTTTTTAAATAGCGGCGCTGCAACAGGTCGTTGTGAGCCCTTAGCGGCAGGTACATCGCCCATTGGGTCAGGGCAATCAACAGGGCGGGCAGCAACGCGAGCAAAAGGTTCTCCGCCGAGGTCAAGATAACGCTGCTGGATTTCAGCTTGATGCAGGATGCCCGCTTCAATGAGTCCAGTTTCGACTCCACCCAACCAACGGCCGTAGTAGCTGTCACTTAGATAAGACACCGGGTCGATGCGTTCTACTAGATGTCGAAAACGATCCACACAGTACCAGGCGCCAGCGGGACCACTGGACCGCATGATGGCAAACATCTTGGCTTCCCAGGGCGCATGAAAAACCGGTTCATCCTGCTCACGCTGCACAGAACCAAAACCGTGTTTGCCACCTAAATCATGAATACCGTCCATCAACCACCTTCGGGTAGATTAGAACCAGCATCATAGCCCTAGGTGATTTCTCGCGTCGAGCGAAAACGGATATCGGGCCAACGCTCTTCGGTCAGGGAGAGATTGACGCGCGAAGGCGCGAGATAGGTCAAATGACCAGAGCCATCAATGGCTAAATTTGTTTCGGCCTTACGCCTGAAGTCCGCCAGCATTTTTGGATCATCGCATTCAATCCATCGCGCCGTATTGATACTAACGGGCTGATACACGCACTCAACCTTGTATTCGTCTCTTAATCGGAACACGACCACGTCGAACTGAAGGATACCCACGGCACCCAGAATCAGATCGTTATTGGCCAGCGGCATAAAGACCTGTGTTGCGCCCTCTTCGGACAACTGAGTCAAACCTTGACGCAGTTGCTTGGTCTTAAGCGGATCTTTAATTTGTACCCGACGGAACATCTCTGGCGCAAAGTGTGGAATCCCGAGAAAGCGGAATTCTTCACCTTCTGTAAACGTATCGCCGATTTGAATCGTGCCGTGGTTGTGCAGACCGATGATGTCACCAGAAATGGCATTCTCAGCCTGGGCACGTTCGCCTGCCAGGAATGTCACAGCATCGCTAATACGCACATCCTTACCGTTGCGCACGTGGCGCATTTTCATACCCTGTTCATATTTACCTGAGCAAACGCGCAAAAAGGCCATGCGGTCACGATGTTTCGGATCCATATTCGCCTGGATCTTAAATACAAAACCAGAAAACTTTTCCTCTCTAGCACTCACCGGACGTGAGTCCGACTCGCGGTCGAGCGGTGCCGGCGCGAACTCCACGAAACCATCTAGCATTTCCATTACGCCAAAATTACGCAGCGCAGTACCAAAGTAGACGGGCGTCATTTTGCCTTGTCGATATAGCTCGAGATCAAATTTGTGACTAGCACCGCGCACCAGTTCTACCTCGTCATAATACTCATCAAACATATCGCCCAGCAAAATTTTAGCGGCATCACTATCGATACCATTAATGATCTCAGTTTCCGATAGCACGTCACCTTTACCCGGCACAAAGACATGGATTTCATCGGTATAGAGGTTATACACACCCTTGAACCGCTGCCCCGTTCCTATCGGCCAGGTAATCGGCGCGCACCGGATGCCGAGGACATCTTCAACTTCATCCATCACATCGATAGGGTCGCGAATTTCACGGTCAAGCTTGTTAACAAAGGTCAGGATGGGGGTATCGCGAAGCCGGCAAACATCCATTAACTTAATAGTTCGCTCTTCGACACCTTTGGCACCGTCGATCACCATCAGCACGGAATCAACAGCCGTCAGTGTCCGATAGGTATCCTCAGAGAAATCCTCGTGGCCAGGCGTATCCAAAAGATTGACGGTGCGCCCTTTGTAAGGAAATTGCATGACAGATGTTGTCACCGAGATGCCGCGTTGCTTTTCCATCGCCATCCAGTCAGACGTTGCATAGCGATCCGATTTTTTACTCTTGACCGTACCTGCCGTTTGAATCGCACGGCCGAGCAAAAGTAGCTTTTCAGTAATGGTTGTTTTCCCCGCATCCGGGTGGGAAATGATTGCGAAGGTACGTCGCTGATCGACTTGTTCGATAATGGACATGAGCGGGGACTAGATCGGAAAAGCGGGCAGTATACAGGTTATAAAGGTACAGGTTGCAAGGGCACTTGGCTTGTTAGGCGAACTCTAGGGAAAGAACCAACGCATCTTCACGCCCGTCGTTGGCTGGATAATAGCCACGGCGCAGACCCACTTCATTAAACCCAAGTGAGTTATAGAGATCGTAGGCAACTCGATTAGAGGGTCGCACTTCCAGAAACACACAACTGGCACCTTTGCTTTCGGCACATTTCAGCATGTGCGCCACCAGGATGCGGCCAAGGCCTTCACCTTGAAACTCCGGCGCTATACAAACATTGAGCAAATGAGATTCGCCAGCAGCAACCGATAAAATCCCATGCCCGAGGGTTTTCTGCTCTCGCTTGAGGAGCCAACACTCGTTTCCAGAGTGCAAACAGTCCTGAAATATCCCTTCAGACCAGGGGTGGGAATAACAGAGGCGCTCGTTCCTAATGACATGGGGCAAATCACCGAAGGACATAGGCAAGATGCGAAAATCGAGCTCGACGCTACTCACGTCTCAGCGCCTCTCAACACCTCTCGCAAACCTTGCAGCCATTGCCAGAGCTTTTTGCGCTCAATAGGCTGACTGAAAAAGTATTCTAGCTCGGGTAGCATCCAAAGTGTTTTACCTGCCGCTTTGCCGGTCAAAACCGTCGTCTCGTAATCCGCAACGGCAGTGTGCGGCAACAAATCGGCAGCAATCTGACCAAACACAAGTATTTGGCCCGCCAATCGATCCAGGCTTTGCTCAAGCACCTGCTTCGCCTCTTCCTGAGATTGAGAAATGTGTTTCGACTTCACCATCGGCCAACGAAAGTCTGTGACCTTGACAGCTGACTTCTTGCCAGACAGGGCAAAATACAGGCTCGACAAAAAACGCTGATAGTTATCGGGTAACCTGGCGAAATCTGCCGGGTATAACGAAACGAAAGTCACGCCTGGGAAATCAGCGAACACCAGGAGAAAACTGGGGCCACTTGCCACAGTCGGCACAGTCGGTGCTGGCGCTTCGACCAGCTCTGGCGGCGCCGTTCTTTCCGCTGGGTGACCCAGCGACTGTCTCACGCTTTCAATATTTGAGCCGCCGCCTGCTGCTCGCTCAGCCTGCGCAGCTTGCTCCATGGCCACAGCCGGCTCTGGCGCAGCGCTTGGTGGCGGTCGACGGCGCCAGACATCGATGCCCATTAGCTCAAGATATTGGCGACTATTCATTTTGGCAACATGACCCGTTTCGACGTCTTTTTCAAGCCGGAGCACTCGGATCGCGCCAGCGCATCAATGATTCCTGCATGGTGGTGGCGACCAACACGCCGTTCTGATCAAACATCATGCCTCGATTGAAGCCTCTGGCGGCGCTCGATTGCGGTGCGTCGAGGGCGTACAGCAACCACTGATCAACACGGGCCGGCGCATGAAACCACATAGCGTGATCCAAACTCGCACTTTGCATATCCTTGCGTTCGAAAGTTCCACGATGGGGCAAACGCGAAGTGGACAGCAGCGCGTCATCAGATTGATAGGTGAGCAGTGCAGCATGCAGTAATCGATCATTCGAAAGAATGGCTCCGTTCGACCGAAACCAACTGTTCTGCACCGGCGGCAGTGGTTGATTTTCCATGACAGCCTTATATTCGTTTAGGTAAGTAACAAATCGGTCGTTACGCATCGCATCAGTAATGGCAGCTTCCGCTGGTGGTTTCAAATCCGGCATTTCGCTCTGATGAGACCACCCTGCCTCCTCCACCTGAAACGAGGCATCCAGGCTGAAGATCGCCTTGCCGTGCTGGATGACCGTCATGCGTCGTGTCGTAAACGAGCGGCCATCCCTGATCCGGTCAACCGAAATGACGACTGGCACTTTTGCATCTCCTGGCCGGAGAAAATAACCATGAAGTGAATGCGGCGGGCGGTCGGACTCTACCGTGCGCCCGGCAGCAACCAAGGCCTGAGCCATAATTTGACCGCCGTATAGCCTGCCAATACGGCCCTTCGGGTGGTGGCCACGAAACAGATTAGCCTCTACCTGCTCAATATCTAGTATGTCGATTAGCTCTGCCAGACGGGCATGCACGATTGGAACTCCAGCGGTGATGACAACCAGCAAACTTGCTTTGCAGCCGGTTAGTGGTCAAAAATGAATCTTTACTTAAACCCGAGGGCGACACAACCTTGCTCGATTTGAAATTTTTCAAGCCACAGACAATTCCCGAGGAAGCACGGCGCGACAGCATTGCTTTTTGGCAATCAGAAAACGTATTGCCGGAGAATGTCGCCCAACAGCGTGCGCCTCAGGTGGTGGGCCATGCCTACGTCGAGAACACCCTCGTCGGTATCGCCAGTGGTTATGTGAATGTTGCACCGACGTTGCGACAACCCTATTTTCACTATCGTACCTATGTCGCCCAGAGTCATCGCAGAAGCGGTATTGCCCGGGCATTACTCGCATTTAACTTTACCCAGCTTTCGAACTATTTCAGCGCCCAACCGTCGCCTGCTACAGTCGGGGTCATCCTCGAGATACCGGCTACCATAGCTCCCTTGGACGACCACCTGGTCTGGCCTCACACGGAATTTAGTTTTGCCGGTACCACATCAGAAGGTGCCCATCTGCGGGTGCGCTATTTTGAACAAGTCAAACTCAAACCGGCGACAACCTAATGCAAAAGATCATTACTAAGGATGGCGTGGAATTTTGTCTCAGCTGGCCTGAAGTACCGGCAAACATTCAGGTGCAGACCATTGATTTGTGGGATAAGCACAATGCTCTCCCCGCAAATGTCGACGCGGAGGAACGGGCGCGACAGGCCGTGGCATTCGCGAGGGACATTGAAACAGGCAATCCGCTCGGGGTTGCCACCGTTCGGTTAGACCCGTTTGATTGGATGGGTGGAGAGCTTTTTCGTTATCGAACTTTTGCCGTACGAGATGCCAGATTACGCAGTATTAGCGTTCAAATGGTGAACTATACTTATGAGCTGTTGGCCGAATACAGCTGTGAAACGGGCCAAGGATCGGGGCTTTACATGGAAATCGAAAATCGACAGCTAATGCAGCATCAAAATGAGGGAATCTGGTTCGAAAGCCGCTGCTCATATATCGGCTTATCTCCCGAAGGCTGGCATAGGAGAGTCCGATATTTCGCTCACGCCCAACTTGCCGACAGCTTCTTGCCTTAACCTTACAATAGCCTTACATATTTCTCCGCCAGAGGTCGTTTGAGCATTGCTTGGCCGGCCCAAAACAGCTAATTTACACGGCTCTATTTTTATCATCATAAAGGCCTGCCTGTGGGTAGTGGCAACACGTCCGACTCTTTCACCAGTAATCAACCTGTACATCTGATTGATAACCCTGAGCTGCTACTTCGCGGCGACTTCAGCCGGGATGGTTTTGACCTGGTGATTACCGGTCCCAATGGGCAAGTCGCTGTTATTGCTGACTATTTCGCCTTTGATCCACCGCCTAATTTGATGCTGCCGAACGGCGCTGGGTTCTCTCCAGAGCTGGTTCAGTCACTCTTGCATGATGTGTTTGATGACGCGCTCTATGCCGGCCCCGCCGGCGGTGCCGCCCAGATCGCGATTGGTAAGGTCGCTTTCATTATCGGCCAGGTGATTCGTAAGGGCGCTAATGGAGATGAAGTCCTACAACGCGGTGATATCTTATATAAGGGCGATGAAATTGAAGTCGGCATTGCGGGTCGCTTGCTGGCCAGAATGAACGACGGCACTACCTTCCGCCTCGGCCAAGACGCCAGAGCGGTACTCACCGACTTCGAGTATAGCGAGTCTGCCAAGGTCGGTAATTTTGAGACCACCGTTATTCGGGGCGGCTTTAGCTATAAGAGTGGCGCCATTTCCAAATTTGCCAACGGCGGTAATCACTCAACGATTTCGACACCGACGGCGGTGATTGGTATTCGCGGTAGTGAACTGGATGGCACGGTGTCGTCTTCAGGCGAAACCATCGTTATCCACAAGTCCGGCATCCTGACCGTGACCGATATCAACGGCAACAACCCGGTTGAACTGACCGTGCCAGGCAATACCTCGGTCATTGTCTTAAACGGCAACCCAAGCTTCACCCCGCTGGCGAGTCCGTCCCAGCAACAAACCGTACAACAGTCCCTGCCACCCAAAGATGCGGCTGAAGACAAAGCTGCTGAAGAGGCTGACAAGGAAGCTGCCGACGAAGCGGCAGCAGACACCGAAAGCACCGATGAAGCACCAGACGCTGCCAATGAGGCCGACGATAGCGCTGGTCCGGATGAACCCGCCGCCGATGACGCCGCCCCTGAAGGAGAAACTGGGGAAACAGATGATGCCGCTGACGGCGATGAAGATGCGGCTGAAGATCCAGATGCCCCAACCGATGAAGATGCGGCTGAAGATCCAGATGCCCCAACCGATGATGTCCCTGCCGACCCAGATGCGCCAACTGAAGGCGCAGATGCTCCGGCTGATGGTGCAGATGCTCCGGTCGATGGCGCAGATGCTCCGGCTGATGGCGCAGATGCTCCGGCTGATGGTGCAGATGCTCCGGCTGATGGTGAAGGCTCTAGTCCCGCTGAAGGCTCTTCTTCCGCTGAAGGCTCTAGTCCCGCTGAAGGCTCTAGTCCCGCTGAAGGCTCTTCTTCCGCTGAAGGCTCTAGTCCCGCTGAAGGCTCTAGTCCCGCTGAAGGCTCTTCTTCCGCTGAAGGCTCTAGTCCCGCTGAAGGCTCTTCTTCCGCTGAAGGCTCTGGCACTACCGGTGCCTCTGGCATTGTGAGTGAACCCACCCTCGACAATGCCGGTGGCTCAATCGGCACGCCGACTGGCTCCAAGGTTCCACCAGCACCTACCACCCCCAAGAGCACTGGTGGATTAAGCACGACCTCAACACCAACCGCTGACGTGCCAACAACAGTAGAGCCGACGCCGGAAGTTTTACCGGTGGCAGACACGCCCCCCGTCGCCAGCGATGACGTAATCGCGGTTAGTAGCGTCAGTGCAATCGAACTCGGTACCACGTTGCTGGCAAATGACAGTGACTCAAATCTAGAACAGACCGTTTCGCTCCTCAGTGTTAATTCCAGCGCGAGCCAGGGCACCGTGGTTTTCAACGCCACCACACAAAGCATTTTATACACGCCGAGCGCGACACAACTGACAGCGCTCGGCGCCGGCGCAACTGGGACTGATCAGTTTACTTACCAGATAGAATCGGGTGCGCTGGTCGACACAGGTGTTGTGACCATCAACTTAACGGGTGTTAACGATGCGCCGGTCGCGACCAACGACAGTTTCACCATCACCGCGGACCAGAACCTCAATGTACCAACTGCGACAGGCTTGCTCGCAAACGATACGGACCCGGACACGGGCGACACCCTATCGCTCACAGGCGCAACCGTCCTGACCAGCGATCAGACGCCAATTGCGATTCAAGCAGATGGCTCGTTTGATTTCTTGATCACCAGCTCGCCTGGCATCGCCGCGCTCAACACCGGTGAGACCCTTACATCACAATTTAGCTATATCGTCAGTGACGCTGCGGGTTCAACATCAACCGCTATCGCCACCATCGTGGTCACGGGTGTCAATGACGCGCCAGTGACTGTTGCCGACTCGTTAGCAGTTGCCGAGGCGTCCGCGACAACCATTGCGCCGCTAGGCAACGACAGCGATCCAGAGGGCGACAGCTTTAGCATTATCGGTGCGACCGCCAGCACTGGCAACGTGACGGTGTCGGCAGACGGCACAACCGTCGACTACACCGCAAGAGACGATTTGGCTGAAGGGATCGTTTCAAGCGAGACGATCACCTACACCGTTTCAGATGGTAATGGCAGCTCAACCGGCACGATTAACGTCGCTGTTACCGGCGTCAACGACCCCCCCATCATTACACCGTTAGTAACCCCACTCGAAGTGGTGATTGGTAGCGGTGTCGTCGATCTGACGGATGCCATTTTGGCCACGATTTCAGACGACGGAGGAGAGCCAGTGACACTCACCGGCGTCGACAATACCGGTACCCTTGGTACTGTTATTTTTGGCTCTGTTACGTATGACGCTGGAACTGCATTTGATTTTCTAAACCTTGGTGAAACCGCAGTTGATACCTTCGGCGTCGGCGTCGTGGATTCCACCGGACTCAATTCAAATCTAACTTTTCCTGTGAAAATCAACGGCCTCGCTGACGCACCAGTTGTTTCCGGTCCACTAACCCTGACGGCCCTCGATAACGCTGGCGTCCAGTCTCTGAATCTACTCAATCTCGCGACCGACATCGATACAACTGATGTGCTGTCAGTGACGAACCTTGTGATTACCGGCGACCAAACCGGTGTCACGGTCACGAACAACATTGCCACCATTACACCGTCCGCATACACCTTTGGCGCTGGCGTGACCTCGACCACGATTACGCTCACTTACAATGTCACGGATACGACAAACTTATCTGTCGCACAGACCGCGATGATTACGATTACGAATAGCAATTCAGCGCCCGTCGTAACGGCGCCAGTGACGGCGACCTTGAGCGAAGACGCAGTAGCGACAAGCTTAGATCTACTGAGCGGTGCAACCGATGTTGATGGCGATACGCTCACCGTCACCGCGCTCACAGTGACGGGCAATGTCGCCGGCATTACCCAAACCGGCACGACGCTGAGCATCAATCCTGCCGCCTATAACACTCTGGCTGCCAGTGGCAGCGAGGCCATAACCTATAGCTACACCATTGATGATGGCCGCGGCGGTACGGTTGCCCAGACCGCAAGCATTACAATTACCGGCGCTAACGATGCACCGGTCACGGTTGCAGATACCAATGTCGCGTTCGAGGATGTTCCGCTACTGGTCACAACTGCAACAGGCGTTTTACTCAATGATACTGATGTCGATGCCGGATCTACTTTTACGGTCACCGCGGTGCAGGGCTCGCCCAGCGGCGTGGGACTCGCCACGACGCTGACGTCCGGTGCGACCATTATTTTGAACGCAGACGGCAGCTACGATTTTACACCGGGCGAAACACTTGCCGCGGGACAAACTGGCCAGGACGTCATCAGCTACACCATTACCGATGACCAGGGCGCAACAAGCCAAAGTTCTATCACCATTACGGTGACCGGCAACAACGATGCACCGGTTACTGTTGCCGATACCAACACCATCGATGAAGACGGTACGCTTCTCGTGCTAACCGCCAACGGCGTGCTGATCAACGACACCGATGTGGATATCGGCGCGACCCGAACAGTAACCGCGGTACTAGGCCTCACAGCAAATGTCGGGGTTCCGGTAACCCTGGCATCCGGTTCGTTGTTGATTTTAAATGCGGACGGCAGTTACGACTTTACGCCGGGACAAGAACTTTCACTCGGTCAGACCTCGCAGGACGTGATTAACTTCACCGTGACTGATGACCAGGGCGCCACGGCCGCGGATACACTCACCATCACGGTGACGGGTAATAACGATCTGCCGACCGTATCGCCGAGTTTTTTCTCAACGTTAGAATCACAATTTTTAATAAGCGGCAGCAGTTTGTTGCTTGGCAGCTTTGATCCAGACCCGCTGGATATACTCGCGTTTACCGATGCCACGATTGACGGCGTCGATGTGTTCGCGAACACATCGACGCTACTGAATTCTGGCGCCACAGTCACCATCGATAGTGCTGGCATCGTGAACTTTGACGGGACCAATTCTAGATTCATCCGCGGTCTCGACGCAGGTGAATTCACGACCGAAAGTTTCCTTTTCACAATCGATGATGGCCAGGGCGGCACTGCCATAACCAATTTCAGCATCGATATCAGCGGCGAGTCATCACCTGAGCTTCTCATCTTCAGCCACGATGACGCCCTATTCATTGAACCAGGATTGGACATCGTTGGCGACACTGCATTGGATCTGCGGGGCGCCCGAATCACGGTTGACCCCGATGAATACCAGGACTTGTTCCTACTGACGGTCGCGGATACAGGCGCGAACGTCGTAAACGCTGTAACAAACTTCGCTGCGCTGACAGCTAACGCTTTACAGATCGATCGGGACTTCTTTGCTTTTACCGAAAACCGCTTCGCGGTCGATGATCGAATTGCGACCGTGACCATCGAAGGCTTGATAAACGAAGTCAACGACAATGCTGACGCTTTTGTGGTCAACGCCAATTTCGGCGAAACACTGATTATTGACATCGATGGCGCCTCAGAACAGGGACTTGCGGGCAGTCCAGTCGAAGTCACAATATTCGATTCCGCCGGAAATCTACTGGTCACCCAAACTAACGGTAACCAATTCGACATTGGGTCACTGGATACATTCGATCCAATCTTTACTTTTACCGCCACCGCCAGTGACAGCTATTTCATCATTGTGTCATCCCAAGACACATTACTCGGTCCCACGATGTTCGATCCTGGCTTGGCAAGCACCTCGGATTACACACTCCAGCTATCGCTCGATACATTGCAGCCAGGTGAGTTTTTCGGTAACGACGTCACCATCATCGATGAAACAGAAATAGAAGCCACCGAGGTGATCGGCGACATACTGCCGGGTTTTGATTTCGCCTTTGAATTAACCAGAGATAGTTTCAAGACCGCACCTAATCAGTTAGTAGAAAATTCAACCAGCGTCTCTACTGTGACCATCCTCGGCGAACTTCGTGAATCGGACGCCTCCGACATGGTCAAGGTATTCCTAAATGGCGGCGAAACACTATCGCTAGATTTTGACCTAACTAACCTGGTTGGGTCTGGTTTTGAAGATAGGCTACCGATTCAAGCAACTTTCTTCGACGCAACGGGAACCTCTATAGTCGTCAATCCCACATTCACGAACGATGCAGGGTCACCCACGAGCGAAGAGTTCTATACCTTCACGGCACCCACAACTGGCGAATACTATATTAGTCTCGACCCATCGGGTGGATTTGACTCGACCGGCGACTATATTGCTCACTTCTCGATTGACGTGATCGATTTGGGGGGCATGGGCGCCACGGTTCTGAATGAACGGGAATTAGGCTCGCCGGAGTTTCGACCGGAGATCGAAGATGTTAACTTCAGCATTGATGCTAATTTCGGCGTCAACGCCTTCATCAGCGATATCGGCGATGTCCTGCTGTTTGGGGAAACAACGCCTGCTAACTACGAACTGATTCTGCAGAGCTTTGCCTTCGAGGGTTTGCTCAGCGACCCTAACGATAGAAGTCGAGTGAATTTTTCTGCCATTGATAACAACGGCGAGGAATTCAATATCACTTCCCGGGACGTCACCAGCGTTTCCACCGAGGTTCAGATCGCAGATATCATCAACGGCAATGGCGCTGACGGCGCTCTACTACCAGGTGTATTTAATACTGAATCGATTCAAGGCAACTTAATACGGTCCGGAGATTTTAACGGCGATGGTTTTGATGACCTCCTCGTCTCCGATAACTCTTTTGGCTATACCTCGACCCTTGTGTACGGCGCATCCAGTTTGCCGAGTGATTTATCCTTTGCAAGCCAAGCCGCCATCAACGTCGCCACGATGGGGCCGATGGGGTCAAGGAGCGACACCTACGTTCATAGCATTGGCTTCGCTGGTGATTTCAACGGTGACGGGTTCGATGATTTTGTCGTCAATTTTAGCTTTACCGAAAACTATGGCTCGATGCTCCCGCGTGTTGTCGATGCCATTGTTTTTGGCGCCGCGGGCCCTAGTGGCGGTATTAATCTCGCACCCGCGACAACAGTACTGACCGACATGATCGTGTTTGAAACAAACTATGGCGTCATCCCTCTTGGTGATATGGATGGCGACGGCTTCGACGATATTGCAGTCTTGGCTTATGGCGGCCCATATCACGAGATTATCTTCGGCCAAGATCCCACCAATTTTACCCCAGACGTAAACGCTTATGGCCGCGTTGATCCTTTCACGCTAGGGGCCGCTGTCGATAAGATCGCCGTTAATCGCACAGGCAATTCCCCCGTGTCTACGAGCATCGGCCAGACCTATGACGGCCCTTACAATATTGAAAATGTTGTGCCTGTTGGGGATACCAACGGCGATGGTTTTGATGATCTGGTACTGGATTTTGGCATCAATAGTGGCGTCACCTATTTAGTATTCGGCGACACCCGGGCAGATATCGAACTGCTCGCCAATCAAGATTCTAACGAGACCCTCGACAGTCAAGAATTTTTCAGCGACAACGGCATCTTCTTGCTCGCCAATCAAAATAACCCATACAGCAACGACAAGATTGTGCTTCTTAATGGTAACCCCCACAATCTCAGTCCGATACAACCTCTGGGCGACATCAACGGTGACGGCTTTACAGATCTTCTGTTCAACCTCGTTCCGTCGGATACTCAGAACGGCAAGTATCTTGCCAATGTAGGGTCCGTTGTGGTGTTCGGCGGGCCTGGCCTGGACGACTTTGCTGGCGATATTGGTCAAGCTGGATTAACGCTTGCTGACGTCATCGATGATGGTGGTGCACACGGCTTCCGCATCACCTCCTCTGAATTGCAGGATTCGGTTTTGCCGAAAAATCTTATTCTTAGCAAGGTTGAAAACGTCGGAGATATCAACGGTGACGGTTTTGACGATTTACTGATTGCAGCAAAAGTAACGCGGGGCTATGGCTACGACCAGGTGACTAACACTGCAATTGTTGCTGACCCTGTAATTCTCTACGGCGGACCGAGCCTGAACAACACAGGCGGCACTGTTGATGTATCTCAACTCGGCAGTGATGAAGGGTTTTCATTGAGAGATGGATTTCAAGCCTACAGTAGCGCTAAAGACTCGCTTGACTCCATCGGTGATATCAACGGTGACGGCTTTAACGATTTCTCATTGCGTGGCAGTGACCTCGCCGGCGGTATATCTGGCTACGCCGATATTGACTCGCAATTGACTCAAGGCACTCTGGTTGTTTTCGGCGGCGGTGGTATCGGCACACCCGATAATGCCTTCACCGGCAGTAGCTCGGACGATCAATTTTCCGCGTTCCCTGGTAGCCAAATTGTGCGCATGGGTGCCGGCGACGACACCATCATTTATGACCCAGCCGATACTCTGGTCGACGGCGGCAGCGGCAGTGACGCGATCATTGCTGATGGCAGCATTCCACAAATAGACATCACGGGCACCACCAACCTTAGCCGTATCGAAGCCGTCGACCTGGCTGGATTCGGCAATACTTTGGTGCTCGATGCAAGCAGCATCATAGAACTGAGTGACAGCAATTCGCTGACGATTAGTGGCTCAGGCACAGACTCGGTGGTCACGGCAGACACGGGCTGGATATCGCTAGGCTCAAGCGGCGGTTTCGACATTTATGCAAACGGCGCAGCAAGCCTGATTATTGATCAGAACATTACCAGTATCAATCAGACTGTGAACCTCACCCTGGGCGGCTTCGACCAAAGCCTGACATCCCCCGTCTCGATGAATACCTCCATCAGTATAAGTTTGGCTGACGCCGCGAGCGCGCTGACAGAAATTAACGGCGGCGGCTTCACGCTCAACGACCCCATCACGCTCGACAGCGGCGCCACCCTCACTGTGAAAGCGCTCAGCCTAGGAAACGCCACCATCGTTTACGCTCCAGACAGCGCTTTCGATTTCTTAGAGAGTGGCGAGGTCGCACTGGATCAGTTTACCTTTACCTCGGATAATGGTTCAGGATTTGAGGTCAACACTTTCAGGCTTAATGTCGAGGACCCAACACCCGACCCAATCGAGATCGTCTTTGGTACACCGCAAGCCTACACCGGCGGTTTATTTGTGCCCTTGTTCGATCCTGCTATTTCGGTGACGGACGTCGATTCGCCATTTGCGACCATTCTATCGGTTAGTCTAGACAATACGTCCACCATGACGACCACGGCGTTCGGCTATCTTAGTGTCGACCCAGACCTGGACCCGAACTTCAACTTCGTCATTGTCGCTAACTTCACCTCTCAAGATTTGGTTCAGCTAATCGACTACAACGGCCAAAGTGCGACGACCAGCCAGATAGAAGAGTTCCTGCAAGCGATTCGATACATACCGAGCGATCAAGACCCAGCTGTAGCAACCTTTTTTGTCTCTATTAGCCAAGCGGATACAACATTGTCTCTATTAGCCAAGCGGATACAACAGAGACTTTTACCACGACAGTGAACACGTCGCTGGCACCCAACCCCACTACCACCGCCGCAGGTAACTGGAATACACCCGGCATTTGGCCTTTAGGTACACCGCTGGCCGCTGACGAGGTGGTGTTTACTGGCCAAACTGGCAACACCATAGACATTGTCGTACCGACCACGGTCGGCGCCCTGTACTTGAACAACGAGGCCACCCAACTCAATGTGAAAAGCGATTTCACCATCGCTGGCGAGCTATTTATCACCACACCCGGCTCAAGTGGTATCACTATAGATGCTGGTGTGGGACCGGTTTCGCTGACGGCTGATACCATCACTCTAGAAAAAAACACTATCCTATCTACAACCACGAGCGCGATCCTTGACCTCACTGGCACCAACGCGATCACAATCACAGCCAATACCATGCTCGACGCGAACGGCAGCATTTTCGCGGATATTGGTGCCACGCCTAGCATTGAAACTCCTCTTGCTGATTTATCCGATGCGTCTATTTTTCTCGGAGCAATGCCGACGGACACGATGACAACGACGATTACGTTTAGTAATCCTGGTGATCGCATCGAGATTAACCTGGGCACTTTCACCACGTTCCTCGGCGCGGACATTCATTCTGTTATATTCGACGACGCTGACATCATCCTGACCAGCGACTTTATGTTGGCGGCACCTGACCCAACGTTTGGATTTGAAGCAGTAGGCCTGGACCTAACAGGATCTGCGACCATTGGAGGCGCGTTTATATTTGCAACAACGCGGTCAGACTTTGTGCTAGATAACGATACGGTTCTTAGCGACGCGACTTTTGTTAACCTCGGCACCACCACCGTCAAAAATAATTCCGATTTCCTCGGGGTCACCGCCAATAAGGGATTACTCGATTTTGCCGGCGGTGGTACCACGATCGACAACCTCTTTGGGAACACAGAAACCGGCGCGATTGCGCTACGAACAGACGCAATGCTACCGACATCGATCACGATCACCGCCAATAACGAATTAACCAACCTTGGTGTAATTGGCGTTGAGAATGTGGGCCAGACGATCACCGGTAGCGTCAACAACCAGGGTGTCATCGCCATCGACCCAGGCGCTAGCCTGACGATTGAGAATGCCGCCAGCTTACTGACACTTGCCGGTGGTGAGGTATTTCTGGCCGATAATACTGCCGTGCTAATCGTCAATGATGGCGACGTGGTCATCGACAATGACACCTTCTTCACCAATGGCGTGAACGGCACGAATGTCGTTTTTAGCGCCACCACTAACGTGGTTAACGGTGCGGCAGCGCTGTTTGTCGATACGGCTATGGACGAAGAAGGTTTAGTACTTCGTGGTGGCTTTACGCTTGGGCCAAACTCACTGGATGTGCTTGTCAATCTAGGCACTCTCGATCAAGAACTCAGTTTATTCACCCTAGATTTTGGCGGGCGTGTTGAATTCATTGATGACTCTTCCTGGAATGTCGATCTCCACACTGCGACTGACAGAGATCATTTAATCTTTGAAGAAGTCCAGCTTGATGGGCAAATCAGACCAAGGTTCCCATTAGGCAATACATTCGCCGCCGGCGACAGTTTTGTGATCTTGTCAGCCTTAAGCATGATGGGCTCGTTCAGCTATCTAGAAAGCCTCGTTGATGCAACCAACGAATTACCGTTCTTTCAAACACCCGGCGTCATCGATAACACTGCCGGGTCTGGTCTTGTGGGCAACGTGGTGTACGATTTTACCGCAGGCGCATCGACCGTAACGTTTGAAGTCGTCGGGGTCACACAAGATTCTCTAAGCAATGGTGGCAACCCTACTTTTGTCGCCACTGCCGGGCTCGACGTCATTCTGGGTAGCGGCACTAACAACGATTATCAGGGCATCGGCGCTGGTGACATCGTCGTCGATCAGGACGGGTCGTTCGAAACGTTCCGGGTAACAGCCTTAGATTTTGCCAGAATCGCCGCGGTTGAAAGCGGTACTAATCGACTATCGCTAGAAGCGCCAGGCACATTCGATTTTACGACACTGCCCGGTACAGCCCTGGAAAATATCAATCAACTGGTCTTTCAGGATGGTACCGTGCAAACCGTCATTTTAGATGACATCACCATTTCTAATCTGATGGACGAACAAATTTTCAATGGCCCTCTGCAGATTCTTAGCAACAATAATGAAGGCGATAAGGTTCAGCTGTTGGGCGACTTTTTCCAGGGTAACGTATCCACCAGCGTCGAGTATTTCAGCGACCATGCTAGCCTGGAAATTAGTGACACCATTCTGGTCGAGGTCTTCCGCTCCGATGCGACCACCGCGTTCTATGGCACTTCAATGGCCGATACACTGGTAGGCACAGGTGGTGACGATTTTATCGATGCAGGTGCAGGTAACGACTCGGTTGATGCTCAGGGCGGTAATGACGAAATCGTCTTTGATTTGATGGACACAGGTCTCATTGATGGTGGTAGCGAGATTGATACTCTCAATATCGATGGCGGAATACTGGATTTATCCGCCGTGGACAACCTAGTGAACTTTGAAAAAATCGATGCTTCCGGTGCTCAGCTCACCATTTTATTCACTGACTTGTTTACTGACTTGCTTACTACCGATAACTTCCTTGAGCCTGGCGCCATTGATGTATTCAGCACGGACCCATCTTTTGGGGACCATCAATTGCTTTTGGACGGCTCCTCCGCTTCCTCGTTGGTGGTTCAGGGGATCGATTTACTCCTAGATCCCGATCCGGTCTCCAGCCTGCTTACTGCCGGTGTGACCGTCGGCGCGGCTTTAGAGATTGAGGGCAACGATGTGCTGCCGCTGACAATGGGTGATGTCACGATCTTCCTCACCGAGGATCTTTTGATGGCGCCACCACCGGTGGTCTCTTAGCGCAGCTCCATGCCATTCTGGGCTGGATCATGCAGAGTCCGCCAGTCGTCCGCGTAGGTTCGATCAATCTGCTCGGGCGGCATGGGCCTACTAAAATAGTAACCCTGCAAATAATCCACACCGATCGCTGTGAGGCAGTCAGCTTGCTGCTCTGTTTCAACGCCCTCTGCCACCAGATTCATGCCGAGATCAGCCGATAGAATTCTGACGGCCTTGATCAGCGCACGGCTCTTGGTTGATTCAATCACATCATCAATAAAGCACTTGTCGATTTTTATCTGATCGAACGGATAACGTTGTAAGTAAGCCAGTGACGAATACCCAGTGCCAAAATCGTCCAGTGACAGTCGACATCCAAGCGACCTAATGTCTTGAAGTTTTTCCAATACGTAGTCGCCATCGTGAATAAACAGGGACTCAGTAATTTCGAATTTGATCATCCCCGGATCTATATCAAATTGACTTAAAATTGTATCAACATCCGGCACCAGGCTTTGATCATGAAACTGAAGCGATGAAAGATTAATTGAGAGTTCGCGGCCACTGCCATGAAGAAGATCCCACTCGTGTAGATTTCGCACCGCCGTGCCGATCATCTCTTTGCCTAGATCGACGATCAGACCGCTGCGTTCCGCAATGGGGATAAACTGGTCCGGCATAAACACTGACTGACCATTGCTGCCAATCCATCGCATCAACGCTTCGTAGCCAATGAATTTTTCACTCTTGGGATCAAAAATCGGCTGATAGTATGGCGTGAACTGGCTCTGACGAATGCCTTCTTGCATCATCGAATGGACATGAAAAAATTCTGTATCGACCGCTACCATAGATTCACGAACAAGCTCCGTCCGATTACCACCACGAATTTTGGCTTTATGCAGAGCCGCATTCACAGCCTTTACGGCGGAATCAATGGTTTCATGCCGCGCGAGCGGTGTCGCTCCGGTACTGCGGGTGATCTTTACTGGGCTTCCGTGGATGTCATAGGGTGCATCAAAAGCGCGGGCGCAGGCTTCCAATTGCTGACCTATTTCCGTTTCGGAAGCAGCAAAGCCCAACACCATAAATTCATCACCGGTCCACTTGAACACTTTGAGTTTGGGAATGGGTAATTCGCCCAGTCGCTGTCCAATGGCACGCAACAGCTGGTCACCATACTCAAGACCTATCGAGCCATTCACAGATTTAAAAAAGTCGATGCCTAATAGGCCAATCCAATAACTGCCCATATCACCGATCACCTTGAGCTCGACGAGAAATGCTTCTCGGTTTGGTAGGTTCGTGACCCGGTCCGTATAAGCGAGCCGCGAAAGTTCTTCTTTCAGTTGATTCGACTGCGCCAACTCGCGAAGGAGTTGGTGATTCATTTCGTTGAGTTGGCGAGCTTTGTAAAGGGGCAGCATCTCGTTTTCGATCCGGCCGAGACATAAATCCAGAATACCGTTTACGGCGTCAATCCAGGGCAACGGCTGTTTCGTCAGAACGACAATCATGCCAATGCTGCTACCATTCTCATCGAGCACGGGTCGCCCGATGATCGATGTGTAGCCTCTTAGACTCTCTTGCTGCAGATAAAACTGCTGCAACTTGTCCGCGATAATGACCGATTGCCGTCGGCCAATGTCTGCATACGCCGTGCCAGGAACAAAAAAGTCATACTTGTCGCAGGCCTGGCCCTCATTGAAGTCAGCTACGGTTGTACCGTATTGGTAGTCCAGGTCAAAGGAGGCGATAAAGACCCGATCGGCGTCAAACAAGCGCGATAGACTTTCGACCAGTAATTCGAAGTAGCCCTGCCCCACCTCGGTCATTAGATCTTCGACATCGTCGACCCATTTCGCCTCAAGGTAGCTGCAATAGGCTTTTTCGGTTTCGAATTTCGGCTGGTTCTTATTCTCGTTCTTGGCTAGATCCATGGGGCGCTACATCGGGCAGAGTCTCCCTAGTAACTATAGACGGCAATCCAAATCTTGCAGATACAGAGCCAAATAGGTTTGCGGGTTACGGCTTGTCCTGGCGACCTAAACAACACCATCGCGAGCGATCAAATCTGACGGCTGAGACATGAGCATTTTTTGGGTAAACTCAACGCAGCGACCACAGCCTGTGCCAAGACCTAAGCGCTCACTCAATTCAGAGATCTGTGTGACGCCGTCATCCAATGCTTCTTTCACCTGAGCGGAGTTAACCCGTTTGCAGACACATATAATCATAAGCACCAGTCTAGCTAATGCGAATGCAATTGTAAATACGAATAATTATCACTACTGTCCAGGGCGGCGTATGAAGATCTTGCTTTCAGACCCCCCCTGTAAATAGTACTAAGTGTTATGTGAGTAGCGACAAACTAGCGATTTTTCTAGTGGAGTAGCCATGAAAGCTCAGTCCAACGACGTAATTGATTTTCTGAACTAAGTTCTCAGAAATGAATTAACCGCCATCAGCCAGTATTTCCTGCATGCCAAGATGTACGAAGACTGGGGCATGAAGCAACTTGCCGACAAAGAGCGCAAAGAATCCATTGAAGAAATGGTACATGCAGACAAACTGATCGAACGAATTCTGTTTTTGGAAGGCCTGCCAAACCTTCAAGACCTGGGCAAACTGCTTATTGGGGAATCGGTTCCCGAAGTGCTGAACTGCGATCTAGACCAAGAATTGAGTGCGATACCCCTGTTACGTGATGCCATTGGCCACTGTGAAAGTGTCTCCGACTATACGACCCGGGAGCTACTTGAAGAGATCTTGGGCAACGAGGAAGAACACGTCGACTGGCTCGAAACCCAGATTTCCTTGATCGATAAGATCGGCTTACAGAACCACCTTCAATCCCAGTTAAATTGAGTGACCGCAAAGGCGCAGGCAGCGCCTTCTAAAAGGGCGCCTGCTATACGCGCGTCTTCAAAGGCAGCACCTTAATATGTCTCAAGCACTGTAAACCGGCGCTGGGAATTCTTCTGTAATCAAGATCGCCGGCACACCATTCAAGCTAACCCGGTAAGTTCGGTTGACATCAAAATCGCTCATCAAACCACCGACTTGCAGACGCAGTACTTCACGAAAGCTACCGCGAGCAGAATTGCGCAAAATCACCCCAATACCCACATGCTCATCAACCAGTTGTTCGAAGAGGCTGTCGCCAATGGCGCGTTTATTCAGGATGGAGGTGGCGGAAGCAAAGCAGGTATTGCTCTGCTCGCCCACAAGGTCGACCTGGCGAAAGTAGCAGGTATCTCCCACGTGCATCCCCAGCGCTGGGATTGCGACGGGTAATTGCATCTGCTTCTGAAAGGTTGTAGATATGCGGATGACTTCATCAAAATACGCCTCAAGCGCCATGGTGACAGTACCATCTGTGACTAACAGGGCACGCAAGAAACCTGGCAACGGCCCAAGTTCACGCAAAGCTTGCACGGCATAACCTGGCTCGATACTGGTGTCTTTCAGCTCGGTCATAGACTCAAAAAGCCTGGTAGTCTCTGTTATCTGCACGATATTTGTCCCGCTTTTACTGCTTATCAACTATATCTATTTTACGCGACAACCACTTGAATCACCTGCTAGTCTTCGCTCCCTCTTTGCAACCGTCGGCAACACGTTGAAGCCACCCCTGTATTACGGCTGAAAAATTGTTGGCATCGCATTCTTTGTCGACTTTATTGCCGTTGGCTTCTTCTTTTACTCCTACGGGGTGTTCTTCAAAGCCCTGGCGATCGAGTTTGGCGGGTCTCGCCTGGATGTGTCGATTGGTATTACGCTCGTGAATGTCGTGGGCGCCCTGATTGCGCCAACGATTGGCCGCGCACTGGACCGCTTTCCGATTAAGAATGTCATCCTGTTCGGCTGCGCCAATATGACGCTGGGTTTTCTTCTGCTGTCTCTTATTCAGACGCAATGGCAGCTATACGTCATTCTCGCCAGCTTTATCGCCGTCGGTGCCGCCGCGATGGGCGGCTTGTCTACTGCCAAACTGGTCACCAACTGGTTCATCACCCGGCGCGGCACCGCGCTCGGCATCGCGACCATGGGCATCTCCTTGTCTGGCGTAGCGATGCCTTTGATCTCTGCTGTACTGATCGAGTCTTTTGGATGGCGAATCGGCTTTATCGTTTACGGTGTCGTCACGCTTGCGCTGGTGCTCCCCATGGTCCTTCGCTACGTTATAGATGCACCGGAGCACCTGGGTTTACTCCCGGACAATAAGCCAAAAAGTAAGCTGCATATTCCTGCACCGCAGATTCAGTGGCGAACAAGTCAGGCTTTGGCAAACCGCAACTTTTGGCTGATCGTACTGACATTCGGTTTATTGTTCTGCTGTATGAGCGCCACGCTCACACACATGGTGCCGCGGGTGACTGATATGGGCTTCAGTCTCACAGAAGCGGCGCCTATTTTGTCATTTGGTGCAGCCACAGGCGTGCTTGGGAAGGTGATCTACGGCTGGGTCACCGATCACTATAACGTCAAGTGGGCCATCTGGGCGGCGATCGCGTCTCAGCTCATCGGCCAAATCCTACTGCTGGATGCTGACAGCTACTCCGAGCTCATCGTCGGCAGCGCCATCTTCGGGTTCGGTATGGGCGGCATTGTACCCATCCATGGCTCGATTGTGTCTGCACTATTTGGACAAGCTGGGTTTGGTTACATTATGGGCTTGATGCGACCTGCCATGATGCCGATTATGGTCATGGGCATTCCATTCGCCGGCTGGATCTTTGATACCACCGGCAACTATGACATCGCCTTTCAGACGTTTTTCGGTTTATATGTCATCGCTGCCATCTCGATGGGATTCGTTACTGACAATCGTCCTGCCTAGCGCCAAAGCCAAAAAGTAAGCGGCAAACCCCGTGACAATCAGTCCTAATCCAAAAGCAACTTCTACGGGCCGGTTGATACCAAGGAATATCAGCGTCCAGAGCGTCAAGCCTATGAATATCAGAGGCGTTACAGGATAGCCATATGTTCTGTAAGCACGGGTGCCCGATGTATGCTGATGACCAATCTGATGACGGTCCCGCCACCGCAGAATAAATATCCCAGCGACCGTAAACAGTGTGTTCAAGCCTAATACAAAACCAGAAAAAATAAGCACTGACTCGAAGGTAGCGGTACTAATAAACACAATCGTGAGTGCTGCCTGGAGCAAAATCGCCCGCGCCGGAACACCACCATCACTTCGCGTCGCAAAGTAACGAAATAGCGGATAGTCCTCACCGATGACCTGCAGCACTCGGGGACCCGCCAGAATCATCGCGCTTGTGGTCGAAACCAGTAGTAAAGACAAGACGACACCCATGACCAACGCGCCATCACGACCAAAGACAGCTTCTGCCACAATCACACCGACTTCAATCTTGCCCCGCATCAGGTCCATCGGCGCTGCCATTAGAAACACAGCATTGATTAGCACGTATAGCACCATCACGATCAAGGTGCTGGAGATCAGTACTCGAGGCAGGTTGCGCTGCGGTGAATCCAATTCGCCGGTGATATAAGTCACGGCATTCCAGCCAGTGTACGCGTAGTTCACATAGATCAATGACACGGCGAACGCAGCACTAAACACCATCAGGCTATCATCCGCTTTCGGCAAAAAGTCCACGGGAGCGGGGTTTTGATGATTCGTACCCACGATCAGGCAAAACAATACGATCAGTATCAACTTGATGACCGTGAATATATTCTGCACGCCGGCACTACTTTGGGTACTGCGACAGTGGAATAGTGTTAGTACGGCGACCAAAGAAATCGCCAACACCTGCCGATTGACCGCAAAGCTTTCACCCAGTGCTGCGGTAAGATACGCCGCAAAAGTCATCGCAACCAGGGCCGTTGGCGCTGCAAATCCAACCAGAGCGGATATCCAGCCTGACACGAAGCCCATGGATGGATGATAAATTTGGCCGAGAAAATGGTACTCACCACCGGACCGAGGTAGTCGAGTTCCAAGTTCCGCATAAGTTAACGCACCACAAAGGGCGGTACAGCCACCCACAACCCATAGTAGGAGCAGCACAAAAGCTGAATCAATATCGGCAAGCTGGTAACCAATACTGGTAAACACACCGGTACCGATCATATTCGCGATCACAACTGCCGCCGCCGTTCTTGGGGAGAAGCCTTTAGCGGATAGAGAGCCTTTAGCGGACATAGAAGCCCTCAGCGGGTAGAGAGCCCTCAGCGGACATAGAAGCCCTCCGCGAGTAGAGAGCCCTCAGCGAGTAGAGAGCCCCTCAGGACCTGGCTATCCAGGTACTGGGTTGATTGTGGCGAGCAAGACGGGGCCCAACGAACTTAGCACCAAAGTCAGCTTGCCATGCAACAAATCCAGCAGTTTCCAGGATGCGGAAACCAATTAGCTGACCGTCATCAATTGCACGACTCCATTTCACCACAGCTTCAAGCTCATAGCGATCGCCCGCGTCTGTTGTCACCGTCAATGCGACTTGACTGTCCTTAGGCACTTCCTGATCAATCACAATTCGCAAGCCATGCAAGCCGACATCAAGTACTCTGCCACTGGGGGTGACAGCCACCAGTTCAGCGTCCGCACATTCGTTCACACTAATCATGGAATTGCTCATAACACTGACCACCACATGGGCATCGTTGGTGATGCGAGGTTCAATTCGCGCATTACTGGATTTGGTCTTTTTCACAGCGGGCTTAGCCGTCAGCAAACGACTGTTCTTTTTCAGAAGGTCTAGAACATCATCGACGCTTTCGAGCACCATGACATCTCGATCCATATGGAAATTGAGGAACAGGTACTCAAAAAACTCGATGGCTTCCTGTTCGGACCCGAGGTGTTGTCGTCGATCTGGCCACTGCAAATGCAGTTTCACCAGCCGAATGTTAGCTTCAACTTGTCGTGACACGTTATCTATCACTCATTCTATTAGACCAAGATCATAACACTATCAACTTCGAACTCGTGCGACTGCTGCTTGCCAGCCAGCATATCGTTTGTCTGCGATGGCGCTTTCGAGCGCCGGCTGAAATTCCCGCTCTAGCCGCCACTTACCCCTCAAATCATCCAGCGATGCAAAAATACCTACCTGAAGGCCCGCCAGATAACAGGCACCGAGCGCGGTTGTTTCTGTTATTTCAGGACGATCGACCGGGATTTGTAGCGTGTCGGCCAGACATTGCGCCACCCAGTTATTGGCTACCATGCCACCATCGACGCGCAACACGGTGGTTTCGATCCCGTCGTTCGCCATCGCTGTCAGTAAGTCCCGGGTTTGATAACAAACCGACTGAAGTGTCGCAGTAATAATTTCGTTAATACCAGAGTCCCGGGTCAAACCGATAATCGCGCCTCGTGCATCCGCATCCCAATAGGGCGCGCCCAGGCCGGTAAACGCCGGTACCAGGTAAACGCCACCGGCATCACCCGTTGCCTCCGCAACAGCTTCGGTTTCTGCTGCATGGGATACCAGCTTCAGTCCGTCTCGAAGCCACTGAACCGCTGCTCCGGCAACAAAAATACTGCCTTCCAATGCGTAGGTGACTTCACCATTTAACCGATAGCCGACCGTGGTCAAGAGCTTATGATCTGAAACAACCGCCTCGCTGCCGGTATTCAAAACGGCAAAACATCCCGTCCCGTAGGTGCTCTTCAACATACCCGGATCAAAACAACCCTGGCCAAACAATGCGCAGTGTTGATCCCCCGCCATGCCCGCGACAGGAATCGCGCTACCCAACAATCCAGGATCAGTCATCCCAAACTCAGCACTCGAATCCATGACCTCAGGCAGCATATTTCGGGGTATCGTTAGCCGATCCAATAGCTCCTGATCCCATTCCTGAGTGTGAATATTGAATAGGAGTGTTCGCGACGCATTGGTCGCGTCGGTACGATGCTGTTTGCCACCGGTTAGACGCCACAGCAAGAAACTATCAACCGTGCCAAACGCGAGCTCACCGGCTTCAGCTTTTTCTCGTACGCCGGGTACTTCGTCAAGAATCCATTTGACCTTGGTGCCGGAAAAATAAGGGTCCAACAGCAAGCCTGTTTTTGCTCTAACGGTCTCTTCAAAACCATCAGCCTTCAGGGCTCCACAATAGGCAGAGGTGCGTCGATCTTGCCAGACGATTGCACGATGAACCGGTATGCCTGTGGCACGATCCCACACAATCGTCGTTTCACGCTGATTGGTAATACCAATAGCTACCACCTGACCTGCATCAATCGCTGCTTTGCTGATCGCCTCGCGTGCAGTCTCAAGTGTCGACGTCCAAATTTCTTCAGGGTCGTGCTCAACCCAGCCGTCATCTGGAAAAAACTGGGTAAATTCCTGCTGAGCGACGGAGATAATTTTGCCTACTTCATCAAAGACAATGGCACGCGAGCTGGTGGTTCCCTGATCGATAGCAACAATAAAACGCGTCATGATCCGATTCCTTTTTTATCAAAGATAACAACAGTGGCATACGGCAGCAACGCCGGGATTCAGGCGTTGCGTCGGAGGTCTAGAAACGTTCTCAGTTGCTCAAGAAACGGCAGCCCGGTGGCAAATTGTGATGCATTGAATTGCGCCAACACTTCTTCCATAAATGGCTCAACTGCTTTTATTGCCGCAAGACGAGCACGTTGTCCATCAACGGTGATGGTCACAAGCTTACGCCGGCCGCTGTTTTCGTCGGGACGAATATCGACAAAGCCTTTTTCGTCGAGGCGCTTCAGCGTATTGGTCATCGCACCTTTGGTCACCATAAAGGCAGTCGCGAGGCGACCAGGCGTGGCCTCAACGTCAACTCGAACAAACCAGTTAAGGACGCTGAATTGAGAAACGGTTAAACCATCGGGCAAACAACTCTCAAAAGCATTATTTGCAAGCTGGTTAATGATGCCGATTTCGTTAAAAAACTGAAATGTTGATTCGCTGCTGTTGGGCCGGGTCATTGCACCGCCTTATAAAAGGGCAATAGTTTAACCTTGAACGAACAGCTAGCATAGCGACAAGGTTTGCTCACTGAACACTCGAGTAGTGTCTCGGAGGCTACGACTTAGCAACGTCGCAATCCCAATCACGACACGACTCGCGGTCTCTGGATGCTCTGCAAGTAGACGTTTGAAGTCTTCTCGCTTCAACACGATTAATGTCAAATTAGAAATAGCTTTGACCGTGGCCGATCTCGCCTTGCCGTCTAAAAGTGACATTTCACCCAGCGACCGACCCTCGCCAAGTCTGGCAACGACGATCTTGTTCGCCTTAATCAGCTGGCTGACTTCCGCTTCTCCATCGACGATAAAAAACATGTAGCCGCCGTGAGTACCTTCCTTGAACACATACTTGCCCGCCTCATACTGATAGCGAAACATATAAGGTTCAATCACCTCATAGTCTCCCGGTAACAGAAAACTGAAAACCTCTAGCTTTGGAAAAAGTGCCTGAATCGATCGCGCCATACGCATGGTGCTTCTTATGAATAAGCCCCAATGCTAGCGCGTCAAACTCGTCCCGGCAATCACTAGACCTTCATTAGGCTTAGTAGGCCTGCATGCCATTGATCATATTGTCGGTCGTCTCGATATGTTTCCTGACAACACTACTCTGCGGTAACACCATGCTGCTGATTTTTCGGAATCTAACAAAGTGATAAACCGAAGAAGTAAACCCAATCCCCAGTGCAACGACCAGTAGTACCGCAAGCAGGCCAGGTTCCCGTTCAAAGCTCACTTCATTACTGAGCCAGGTACCGATCAACAGCGTCATCACAACCGAGACGACAAACAAACCAATCGTGCGGTTTCTGAGGACCTGCCTACCGCCCTTATCAAGCTGGCGTAGCTCCGACAGACTAAAGTGGTCTAATTCCCAGCCGACCGATTCGTCAATACCGCGGGACTGAGGCGGTAAAACCGGGTGGCCCGTAATGGGGTCCATGACTGTTTCGCCGCGTTTGTGGGCAGCAATGCCTTTCCAAATTTCTTCATGTTTGGCCCGGGTCAATGGATAAAACCAGCCGATCGAAAAGGCAATGAGCGCGGTCGCGGCTGGCCCAAGGCAGAAGATTGCCCGAATGGTAAATTGCACGGTTTCAGACTGCTCAACATTCGGGGCATACCCGACGCTGGCTAAGATCGCCAGAGGCACAGACATGCTGGGGATGACCATAAATTTGGTCATGATGGACCAGAGTGCGCTGTACTGGGCCTCGCGTCGTTTGCCGGTATGCAGTTCATCATAGTCGATGACATCTGCCTGCATGGCAGGCCCAAGGAAAAGGCCCGCACTGAACCCGGTTCCGGCTAATGTCAAAATGATCATGGCCGGAATCAAATCTCCTTCACCCAGAAAAAACAGTGAAATCGATCCAAATACACCAGGCAAATAGCCAATCAACCAGATGGGCTTTTTCTCGAACTTTTTTGCCAGCGAAACCCAAATAGGCAGGAATAAAAAACCGCCCATAAAGTAGCAAGCGAGGAAAATCGCTAACCATTTACCTGGATCCTCCGGCTGCAAAACGTACTTAGTGAAGTAGGGCATCATTAATCCCGGTATAGCACCCGTAATAGAACCAATGAGATACACCACGAGCAGCAGGCGAAAAACCCGATTTCGCATAACACGTCGCACGCCCGGAATCAGCGGGTTGGATTCTCGCGTCATAAAGCTCGGTCGCTCACGAATACGCACCACTAGATTCAGGTACAGGATGACTAACAGGGAACCGAAAATTAGGGCAAAGGCGGTATACCCTTCTCTATCTCCACCCATCCAACTAATCAGTACCGGCGGCATCACTGCGGCGACTAAGGTACCCGCCACAACAAAACCCTCGCGGATACCAAATAAAACGCTTCTGTCGTTGTAGTTGAGTGTCAGCTCAGGACCCAGTCCATAGTGAGGAATGATGTATACGGTGTGAAACAGGTAATACATGACGTAAGTCACCGCAAACCAGGTGGCAGCATCTACACCCGTCACGTCCGCTGGCGGCGTAAACATAAAGTAAAAGGCAATCGCGCAAAGCGGAGCCCCAATCGCCATCCAGGGCCGACGACGGCCCCAACGCGTATTGGTTCGGTCTGATATCCAGCCCATCATCGGGTCGGTGACGGCATCCAGGGCCCGCGCCATGGCTTTTACCAACGCAATAAAGCCCAGCGGTACCAGAATCGTGTCGGAATAAAAGATTGTGAGATGAATGCCAATCGGAATTGCCATCGCAGCACCAGCAAAGCTGGGTGCACCATAGGACAACTTTATCGACAAGGGTAACGGCGGCTCGTTTCGCTCGTCCGCATCAACCGCTTCAGTTACTGCCATTCACACTCCCCTTGTGAGCAACGATCATAGCCGAATCGAATCAAGCTTTGATAGCACTTGAGATAGCGCCTGAATATAGTGCTCCGGGCAAAATCACGGAAGTCTGCTACTTTTAAAAGACGACCCTTGTTGATAAACGGACTTATGCAACAGATATTTCTGGCCAATCCAAAGGGTGGCTGCGGTAAAACCATGCTGTCGGTGCATCTTGCCAGCTACTATGCCCGAAAGGGGTTATCCGTCGCGCTATGCGACCACGATCCGCAACGGTCATCTCTCGACTGGTTACGAGCGCGCCCGGCGCATCTCTTTCCCATTGAAGGGATCGAATACTTTGACCACCATCTAATTTCAAACCGATTTGATGTGGCCATCCATGACGCGCCCGCGGGTCACGGTGCAGAACAATTGATGGATATGGTTGAAGGACACCAGTTACTCATTCCGGTACTACCCTCTGCAACCGATATTCGTGCTTGCGTAAGACATCTGATGGCCCTGAATCGGGCAGGAGTGGTTGAGAAAAATCCAGGCAAAATTGGTTTGATCGCTAACCGCGTCAATCTGAAGACGAACTACTTTAAGGTGCTATTAACTTTTTTGAACGAGGTCAACTTACCAATTATCGGCTATCTGCGAGACACCCAGAACTACATCCGAGCGATCAACGCCGGTGTTAGCTTGTTTGATCTACCCGCCAGCGCGACAAGACAGGACGTCGAACAGTGGCAGCCGATTATAGATTGGCTTGCCAGGCCTGAACCCGCGACACTAAACCCCATGCAAAGCACCATAGATGAACTGTTAGGAAATTAGATCTACAGGTTAAATTTAATACCCTGAGCAAGCGGCAATGCGGAAGAATAGTTTGTCGTCGATGTGCTGCGACGCATATAAGCCTTCCAGGCATCTGATCCAGATTCGCGCCCACCACCTGTTTCTTTTTCACCACCAAACGCGCCTCCAATCTCGGCACCGCTGGTACCAATATTGACATTCACAATACCGCAGTCACTACCGCACGCCGAAGTAAACAAATCTGCCTCGCGTAAATCGGTGGTAAAAACTGCTGATGACAAACCCTGCGGAACAGCATTATTGGCTAGAATCGCTTGAGTAAAATCGCTAAAGGGGAAGACATACAAAATCGGCGCAAAGGTTTCCTTCTCGATATTGCTAACACCTTTAGGCATTTCAACAATAGCAGGCCGCACATAGCAGCCAGCTTCTAAACCTTCGACGATAACCCGCTCTCCTCCGGTCACAATCGCGCCCTGCTCTTTCGCCTCCTTTAACGCCTTCTGCATATTTTCAAACGCCATCGTATCGATCAGGGGGCCGACTAGATTCGCTTCATCGAGCGGGTTACCTATTTTCACAGAAGCATAAGCACCCTTCACAGCACTCATCAACTGATCATAAATCTCGCGATGGACAAACAGCCGACGCGTCGATGTGCAGCGCTGACCCGCCGTGCCAACGGCGCCAAACACGATTGCTGTCAGCGCCATCTTAAGGTCTGCACTAGGACATACCGTGACGGCGTTATTGCCCCCCAGCTCCAAAATAGCCCTACCGAACCGAGCAGCGACTCTTGGTGCAACGGCCTTACCCATAGCGCTACTACCCGTCGCACTCAATACTTTGACTCGATGATCATCGGCGAGCTGCTCACCCACGGACCGATCACCTATGACCACCTGACTAAGGTTTGTCGGCGCATCCACAAATTGGGCGATCGCCTGATCTAACAACGCCTGACAAGCCAGGGCCGTCAATGGTGTTTTCTCAGAAGGTTTCCAGACCACCGCATTACCGCACACCAAAGCCAGGGTCGTATTCCAGGACCACACTGCCACCGGGAAATTGAACGCGGAGATGATCCCCACGATACCCATTGGATGCCAATACTCAGACATCCTGTGCCCGGGCCTTTCGGACGCGATCGTCAACCCATAGAGTTGCCGGGACAGCCCAACCGCAAAATCACATATATCAATCATCTCCTGAACTTCGCCGAGTCCTTCCTGGAGGATTTTGCCGCTCTCAACCGAGACCAGCTCGCCCAACGGTATCTTATTTTCACGCAGCACATTGCCGAAAAGACGTACCAGTTCACCCCGGTGCGGCGCCGGTACAGAGCGCCAGGTCGCAAAGGCTGTATTGGCAAGATCTAAACAGCTAGCAACGTCGCTCGCATTGCTTGCTCGCACATTCGCAATCGGTTGCCCATCGATAGGACTGGTCACTTCAAGCTCACCATCCAACTTATCAGGTGAGACGCCGAGAACTTTGAGCAATGAATCTGTCTTAGCGGAAATCATGATGGTCCTTATGCCGCGTGATGGATGTCGTCGGCAGGTTGGCTGCGGCCGTAATACTGACCAAACCGATTACCTAAGAACTGATCCAGAGAAATCTCTTCCTGGCAAACGAAGCCTTGCGAGCGAATGTCGCCCTTTGCCAGCATATCCAATACAGCGCAGATACTCGCTGCTGTGGTCACCTGTATTGCGCTGTAGGCTTGCCCACCGATAGTTTGCCCGTATACCTTATTGGCATAAGTTTGTTGCATTAGCTGTCCTTGCTTACGCCCACTGGCGGTAACAAAAATTAGCACAACGTCCTGTAGGGTGGCCGGCACCGCATTTTCGAACACATCTTTTAGCAGGTCGCGTCGATTACGTAGCTGCAAGTCATGTAGCAATGTTTTCATAATATCGCGATGACCGGGATATCGAATGGTTTGATAACACAGGTTTTTCACTCGACCTGCTAACGTTTCTGCCAGAGTGCCGATCCCTCCGCTGGTATTGAAGGATTCATAGTTGATGCCATCGAGAGAAAAGTGCTCCAGATGTTCAAGAGCCGGTACCGTGGTGAGTTGACCATCCTTAATTGCGACACAGGGTTCGCAATACTCATTGATCACGCCGTCTGTGCTCCAGGTTAGGTTGTAGTTCAATGAGTTGCTAGGGAATTGCGGCAGTGCACCCACACACATTCGAATAGATTCTAATTCATCAAAATCTTTCGCCAGATCATTCGCAACGATAGAAATAAATCCGGGCGCTAAACCACATTGCGGGATCAGTGCCGTTGTGGCGTTTTCGGCAAGAGCTTTCACACAGGCTGTGCTCGCCACATCCTCAGTCAGGTCTAAGTAGTGCACCTTGGCCGCGACCGCGGCTTTCGCAATCTGTTCGGTCATATAGTACGGCGTCGCGCTGAGTACAGCAAAGTGACCCTTCAGCGCTTCGGTGAAACCATCGTGGTCCGCGACATCCAACACCCGCTTCTCCAAACCAGACTCATCGGGGATTCTGCGCAACTGCTCTGCTGAAGCATCAATAAATGTGATGCGGTACTCGTCGCAGCTGAGTAAAAATCGACAAATCATCGTGCCGATCTTGCCAGCACCCACTATCGCAATGTGCTTTTTTCTCATGCCGGGTCACCAGAATTGGATAAGGGGCTAGTCTGACGCGTAGCAATGTCAGTTTTAAGCTATAAATTGCAGCATTTTTCTCTATAATTAGTCACTTTGACGATGAAATAGATCAATTTAATGAATACCACCGATGAAAAACTGTTGTCGTTGCTACTCGATAACGGTCGCGAGAGTACCTCCGCCCTGGCGCGTAAATTGTCCATTTCACGTTCCACCGTGCAATCCAAGATCAAACGACTGGAAGAAACCGGTGTAATTCAGGGCTATTCCGCTCAACTAGGGGATGAATACGCCAGCAAATTGGTGTCGGCACATGTGCTCATTACCGTGCACCAGAAGCAAACCGCGCAGACCAATCTAAAGCTCAGCGCAATCCCTCAAGTCAGAGCGCTCTATGCCATTAGCGGTGACTATGATCTGATTGCCGTTGTGAGAACCGAAACGACAGAGCAACTCAGCAGGATACTGGATGACATTGGGAATCTAGACGGCGTCGAACGCACAAACTCCTCACTGATCCTCGAAACCAAGTTGCGCCGATGACAACGCTCACGAGTAGTGTCCTAATGAGCGTCTATAGCAAGGTTGCTGGAGAACAATTGCGTCAATGCCTGGCAAGTCTCGCCCTGCAGACCCGGCAACCCAACCAGACCGTTATCGTGATTGATGGACCTATCCCGTCAGATCTACAGAAACTGCTCGATCAGTATCAAAACTTTCAACCGCATCAGGTCACGTTAGTACCGCTGGGTCAGAACGGCGGGCTTATCAACGCCCTCAATACAGGACTCAAGCACTGCGTTGGAGATTGGATTTTGCGCATGGACGCGGACGATTTAGCGATGCCGGATCGTTTCAAGATTCAGCTTGGCCTGGTGGCCGCAGAACCAGAAATCGATGTACTGGGCAGTTCAATGCTGGAATTCGATGCCGACCCCAGATTTCCCGAACGCCTTAAACCGGTGATTGAGGAGCATGACGCGATCGCTCGGGCGTTACCCTTCCGCAATCCAATCAATCACCCCACCGCCTGTATTCGAAAAAGCCGCTTACTTGAGATCGGTGGATATCCGGACCTTGCGCTTCTGGAGGACTATTACTTATGGGCTAAGCTACTGAAAGCTGGCGCAAAATTCAGAAATCTTTCTGAACCGCTGTATTTATTTCGGTTCGACGATCAGACACTGCAGCGGCGAGCAGGTGCAGAAAATTTTAGAAATGAGGTGTGGCTAAGGCGCTGGATGCATCAGGCTGGGCTTATCTCACTGCCTATACTTGGCGTGGTGACTGCTCTGCAGATCGTTTTGCGTTTCGCGCCCCTCGGTGTAAGACGCTGGCTGTGGCATCGCAGCCGCGAGGACTACGAATTAATCGTGGATTTGCCAGCAGATATCTAAACTTGGCCATGGTTGGTTTACAATCCAGCTTCGTCTATTGAACCCGTGACCCTATGCTACCGATAAAATCTCAAGCACCCGCCTTCGACCTTGAATCAGCACAGGGTGCAAGCCATAGCTTTCCATCGGGTCAGAACACCCTGATCTGCTTCATTAAAGAAGATTGTCCTACTTGCAAACTCATTGTGCCGATCCTAGAACAACTACATCAGAAGCAACTATTGATATTGGCAATCGGGCAGACAAAAGACGGCAATGACCGGTTAATCAAAGAATTCGACCTCACAATGCCCATCCTGGATGACAGCGATCTGAAAGTCTCATTTGCCTACGATATTGATACTGTCCCGACGCTGGTCAAAACTTTGCCTAGCGGGAATATCGAGGCGCAGCTTATTGGCTTTGTCAAAGAGGAGTGGCAGGCGCTGCTCGACACTGAACTTGCTGACCTTGATGATGGTATTGCTTGGACGACTTTGCCAGATTGGCGCCCGGGTTGTGGCTCACTATCGGTAGACCCCATCATCGCAGATCGATTGCGTGCTGAAGCAGAAAACAGTCCGCTGCGAGCTAGAAAAATTGAAGTTGCACCAGCCGATGATGAATTCGAATTTATGTTTGATCAGGGATTCAGTGATGGTTTACCGCTGGTCCCCCCCACGCCTGAGCGAGTACTCCGAATGCTGGCAGGCACAAGCCGGGAACCGCAAGATATTGTGGCTATATTGCCGCCTAATCTTGCTCAAACCACGGTCGAGAAGGTCGCCATTAATGCTGTGATGGCAGGCTGTAAGCCAGACTATTTGCCTGTTGTCATAGCGGCTCTCGAAGCTGCCTGCACCGACGAATTCAATGCCCATGGCGTTATGTCCACAACCATGGGTGCAAGCCCGGTGATGGTGGTCAATGGTCCTATCCGAGATCGTATCGGCATGAACTCAACGTTGGGGGCGCTCGGTCAAGGTAATCGAGCAAATGCCACCATTGGTCGAGCCGTACGGCTGGCCCTGCGTAATATGGGCGGCGCTAAACCCGGCGGCACTGAACGGTCAACCCTGGGTAACCCAATGAAATTCACCATGTGCTTTGCCGAATCAGAAGAGCGCAGCACCTGGGAGCCACTCCACGTTGAACGAGGGTTTGCGGCGACAGATTCTGTTGTCACCCTGTTCGGCATGACCAGTGGACCGGTGCTGATTGTTGACCAGACATCTGTGGCCAGCGAGCAGCTAGCCAGCAGTATGGCGATGAGCCTGCTGAGCGTACATCATCCCAAATCCTACATGGGCAGCGACACCCTATTGGTTGTTTGCCCTGAACATCTCGACACCTTGCAGCGAGATGGCGAAATGTCCAAAAAACAGCTTCGTCGTCTCATTCAGGATTCACTGGCACAGCCGCTTAAACAGTTGGCTCAAGATGAAAAATCTGGGGTTGGCATTGCAGCAGAGACATTAGCTAAGATGGACGCTACACGGCAGAATAAGCTGGTCACCAAATTTCCTCGCGACGAGGATATTCATATCGTTGTAGCAGGATCGGATGCCGGTAAATTTTCTGGCGCGTTCCACGGTTGGGCCACCGGCTCAATTGGTACAATTTCAGTTTCACGGAAAATCGAGGAGTAAAGTATGAGCACCATTCTTGACCCTACTGACGAGCGGGTACCCGTCGCGCGGCAACCTACCCCAAGGCCAATGACGATTACTGGCAGTGTCGCTCTTTTGGACATATCCAAGCCTCGTGGCAATATCTTGTTGGACCAGTTTGAGGCTCGATTGAAGGAGCGATTACCGGGGGTTAATTTCAATCGGTACGCCAAGCCCACCTTTACCAAGCCGGCGCCAGATGACTTAAGACAAGAAATCCGCGCCCGAAATGATTACGTCATCGAAGCCCTGGCCGATTGAGGATCCTGTACCACGTGCAGTTTGCACGATACGGTATGGTTCGAAATTAATGGCATTCCTTCAGTATCTGTTGCGTCTGAAGAGTTTATCGATGCTGCGGACACTCAAGCCAGAGCACTGGGTATGGTAGATGCTGAGCGCGTCTTCGTCGCACATCCGATTCAGGATGCCACCGATGAACAAATGCGAGCAAAAGCAGACAACGTCGTTGAGGCAGTTATTAACGCACTCACTAGCCAGAAGCATTCTGGCTAACTACCCAGCCTAGGATCCAGATGCGCAAAGTACGGCGATTACCATCGTCGCTTTGTGCTGGCGTTGTTCACAAAACGGAACGGTAGCGATTCAAAATCGCCCATCGGTTTTGGTCGGTACACAGCGAAGTGTAAATGTGGCAGTGAAGAGAATCCGGTATTCCCAGAAAAGCCTATGAACTCACCGAGCTTCACTTCCTCGCCCACCTGAACTTTAACGCCGCCCTTCTTCAGATGATGGTACTCACCCGTCGTCCCATCTTTATGGAGAATAACAATGAAATTGGCATACGCGGCATAGCGACGGCTGGCGCCGCCTTTATCGTTGTGATCAACCGTTTGAACGACAACACCAGGCCTTGCTGCATGCACAGCTGTGCCGACAGGCATGGCAAAGTCTACCGCGTATCGAGATGCGCCTCGATGGCTCCAGCCACCGCCAAACCCTTGAACCAGAGGGTATCGTTCGTTACTGGCAAAGGGTAATTGATACAAAAATGCATCATCATGACGTGCTTCCATGTCACCCGGAGCCCAATAGAATATGTCACGATAAGAGGCTCGCTTATCTTCGTCTATTGGATAAAGCGTTAGAAGTAGCTGCTCAGAATAGCCAGCAATCACTTCGGTTTCCGCATAGCGGACTTGTTGGCTGGCCACGCTTCGCAAATTTTTGACTTCAATATCTAGCGTGCCAGTAAAGGGATAGGGCTTTTGATTCTTGACCCAAAACTCATAACGCCCGCTTGTCTCGCGTACTTCCCAACAAGCCCAATCCTCCAGACAATAGCCAGCCCAGGCAAAGTCCGAGACCATGACACTCGCCAACAACCACATATAGAGATGTCTGAACCTGACCAACTATCTAACCCTCTCTTCTCTATGACCCTGTTTGCTCAGCAATTATTCCCCGGGTAGCAGATGTTGATATGGCAAAACGCTGATACACTCTAGCCGATCAACAACTCGCAGCATCATGTATTGTCTGACCAAACTTTTAAGCCTATAAACTCTATTCATAAAAGCTCTACTCATAAAAGCTCTACTCTTGTACGTTCTATTCTTAACTATTGTGCTTTTTATCGTCGTGCCCTTTATCGTCGTGCCCTTTTTACATCAGCTTTTACAACTGCTCTGATTATAACGTTACTCAGCATAGTTTGGATGCCCGCCGCCTTAGCCGTTAAAGGCGCAAGACCACCCTTTCAAAGCTTCAGTCCGGATATTGAAGTATTCCCGCAACATTTCGCGGTTGCCGAAGATCTGCTGGGCATCATTTACGTCGGCAGCACCGATGGCCTACTGACATTCGACGGTGAACGATGGCTGCTGACCCCTTTGCCAAATGGTGACATTGTTCGGTCACTAACGATGGGAGAGGATCAAAGAGTCTATATCGGTGGCTATGATGAGTTTGGTTATGCTGAGCCAGATGCCACAGGACAATTGGTTTATACCAGTCTGGCGAAGCTCTTCCGAGAAGTGCTAAAAGATGAACTCTTCGCTGATATCTGGGATATATCCATCGCGCCTGAAGGCGTGTTCTTCAAGGGCTTGCAACACGTATTTCTTTGGTCTCCCACGACCGGGGAAACGAAGTTTTGGTTCTGGCAAAATCGCTTCGGTGCGATTCAGCACCATAAACAAGAGACTTTTCTTCAGTTTCGCGGTGAAGGTTTTCGACACTATAAAGACGGCGATTGGCGACCACTGCCTGCGACCCAGTCACTAACAGAGCAGATTGTAAAGCTCGTACCCCTTCCAGATGACGGGCTACTAACGATTTCACGAGATGGCGCTTGGAATCGATTCACTGCCGATGCTGTCACACCCTATATAATGCCGCCCTCGATGCCTAAGTCTTCCAAACTGACGGATGGCGTACTGCTTGATGAAAACACTCTAGCGTTTTCGGGTGACCTTGGGATGCTCTACTTTTACGACCTACGAAACAAACAGGTAGAGAAAATAACCATTACCAGGGGGTTCCTTTCTGATCTGGGCAGGAGTCCGCAAGGCAATCTGTTAACGGTTGATGACACAGCCATCCACCATATTCCTTGGCCGGCTAAATGGACATTACTGGATAGATTGAACGGACTGACGGGTGCGATTTTTTCAGTCCACCAATTCGACGAGGATATCTATGCCTTAGCGGGCAGTGGTGTTTACAAAAAGCCATCCGGCTCCGACCAATTTAATCGACTGGACTGGTCCGAACATGAAACCTGGGACCTGGTCACACTAGAAGATGGCAGCAAGATTTTGGCTGACTCTTATGTGCTTAAGCTGATCACGGATCAGGGCGTACTCAACATTTCTGATGAAACAATTTATCCACGAATCCTAAAACGGTCACAAGCGAACACTAACCTCATTTATGTCGGCACAGAGGTCGGAATCGGACTTCTTGAGAAGCGGCGCAAGGGCTGGGAACTGGTATATCACAACGCCGACATGAAAAACCTTCGCGTCACGAGCATCGTGGAGACCAAAGCAAATAGTATCCTGATTGGCAGCGAACGCGACGGCCTACAACGTATTGACTTCCTATTAGATGAAGAATTGAAGCAACGGTGGCGCGCAGTCGCGACAAGTATTGGTCAAAAAGAAGGCATCCGCTATGGTAGCGCCCCGGAGGCACACGTCTCGCGCGATGCAGACAGTAGACTCTTGATTGCAACCAGCGCGGGCTTCTTCCGCCCACAAGGTGACAGCTATGTTCCTACATTGCCAGAACTGGAAGCGCTGCGTAAGCCGAACGAGATTATCTCTCTGCAAGCAAGCCCAGATGGTAGTTTATGGGGATACACGTATAAGTCTCTTTATCGACGTACCGAAGACGGGCAGTGGCTCGAAGAGAATATTGGCAATGTTCGCCAGGGCAGCATCAATGCAATAAATTTCTCAGATAGCGGCCAAGTCTATGTGGCAGCCAACGCTTCAATAATGTTGTATGAGCAACACCAGCGTGACCTGGTACCTCACCCGAAGTCTGTTTCACTACAAGCGGTTGAACTGAGACCGCAGAGCGGGCCTACAAGATTGCTACCCCTTCATCAAACCGTAAGCGTTGAACAGGAACCGATTCTGTCTTTTCGTTATGCGCTACCTGACCTGGCCAATCTCGACAAGGTTCGATATCGCGCCAGACTATTACCAATAGAGCCCGAATTCAGTCGCTGGGCCGACAGTGCGCAATTCACCTACTATGGACTCGGCGCCGAAGAATATGCATTTGAAGTAGAAGCAATAGATGGTCGAGGCATCATTTCTTCCATAAAACCCTACCGGGTCACCGTTAGACCATACTGGTATCAAGATCCCGGCATACGCGCATTAGGGCTCGTACTGTCACTCATCATTATTGGCCTAATTATTCTGGGCGGCATCCGAGCAAGATCAAGAAACCTGGCGGCTGAAAACATTCGTCTGGAGTCCATGGTCTCTGAACGAACGAGAGAACTCGCGAGCGCCAATCGGCAGTTAGAGTCGATCGCGCACCTAGACGGTTTAACCGAAATACCGAACCGCCGAAGGCTCGATACCTATCTCGATGAAGTCTGGCAACAATGCATAGAACGAGATCGCTCGCTGGCCGTCGTGATGCTCGATGTCGATTACTTCAAGGCCTACAACGACAAGTTTGGTCACCCCGCCGGAGATGAACTACTCAAGCAACTCGCGCAGTTACTTTCCCACAGCTTGCGTCGAGGTGAAGATCTAGTGGCACGTTATGGTGGAGAAGAATTTCTCGTCGTATTGCCTGGTGCGGATGAAGAAGCTGCGCTTGACGTCGCGGAATCTATGCGCAGTAACGTTGAAAAGAGTCACCTGGCAATAACGGTTTCGATTGGCGTGGCTACTCATCACGGCGCCGATTTTAAAGACATTGAACACTTAGTTAATACAGCTGACCAGGCGCTCTATCAGGCGAAGAGCGACGGCAGAAATCTCGTGCGGTCGAATCACGCCTAATCCACCCTACCTTGATCGATCGATCAAACCCGCTTCTCTCACGATCTGCAAATGCGACAAAGATTTTTCTGTCGTCGCAAGTCGCCAATTGAGCAGCTTACCAGCGTAACGCGCGACAAGGTCAGGACGACTTTGCGCAATATTGGTGAGTTCTCCAGGATCCACCTCAAGGTCAAACAGCAATGGCGGCAAATCGGCGAAATGTACATATTTGTATCGCTCATCGCGCACCACGTTTAAACAAGCGGACTCCATATCCAATCCTAAAGTGGATTCTGCCTGGGAATGACGAAAGTCATATTCAAAATGAACATCTTCACGCCAACTCAAATCGACTTCTCCCGCCAACCAATCCTGTAAGCTGCGACCGTCACACTGCCGCGGCAACGGCAGATCTAGCGCATCCATCATCGTCGGCATAATATCGACGTGTTCTGTAAATGCCGCACAACGGCCAGCCTTCACACCAGGCCCGCAAATAATCAAAGGAATCTGGTAGGACTGATCGAAAAAGCCCGCTTTCCCATACATCCAGTGGTCGCCCATCTGTTCGCCATGATCCGAGGTAAAGATAAATAGGGTGTTATCCCATTCACCCTGGTCTTTAAGAAACCGCACAAGCTGCCCCATGTGGTGGTCAACTTCACTCATTAATCCGTAATAGCTAGCTTGCAGCAAATTATGTCGGGCAGGATCGTCATGACTGGCGTTGCGAGGTGAATCAAGGTGGGCCTGCAGCCACGGATGAAGGTTTTGCTCCTGCTGCTTAGAGGCATGCCGGTAAAAGTCAGGTAATCCATCGGGATCGTATTGTTCATGGTAAGGGGCTGTCGCAACCCAAGGTGGGTGCGGCGCACGCAATGATAAGTGTGCAGCCCAAGGTCCGGTCTGATTATCGATAAAGGACATCATGCCGTCGGTTAAAAATGCAGTATCACTGTCTTCCGCTAGATACTGAGTCGGCGTCGGTGCGCCCTTTGCAGTTGGTGGGCCCTTTTTACCATATGTGGCACCGTCGGTGTCCGGCACATCATAGCCCTTCGCTTTCAGGTATTGCCGCCAATCTGGACAATGAGTGGCCATGTCTACGATTGGGCGAATGCCCGGCAATATGCCTTCGTCAGTATTCAAGCGACTATCCCCTGGGTCGATATCCCGGGGATCCTGTGCCGTGTGGGTATAGCCGAAGAGCACGGGGTCATAATCAGCTTTACGCAGTTCGAGCGCCCAATTAGTAAACCGTTTATCTAGTGGCGTACCGTTTGTACCAGAACGATGGTTGTGCAAATACATACCCGTATGCAGGCAAGCACGACTCGGCCCACACGGAACCGCGTTGGCATAGTGCTGTGAAAACATGACCCCCTCAGATGCAATCGCGTCCAGGTTCGGCGTTTTAACAATTGGGTGGCCCAACGCAGACAAGCAATCACCGCGCCATTGATCAGCTGTTATCAAAAGTACATTGGGTTTGGACACTTTTAGTTCAGACACCTTTAGTTTAGACAAAAGCCACTCCCGCCAATCTGATCGATTGGTTGATTGAATATTGGTGTATGGTCTAGATCTCCACCATGAGGAATTTCGCCATGGTATGGATCCGACGCCTCTTCTTTTTACCTGGTTTGGCCGTGCTCGCGATCATTCTATCTTACTTAGCTGGCTACGAAGCATTACCCAGCGCTGGTTATGAATGGGGCCTACTACTTGCTGTAGGCGGCTGCCTTGCACTGCTGGTTTTGCTTCGATTTTTCGCAGTCACTGCACTCGGGTTATCTCTATTCCTGGGGTTAGCATTATTTTTAGCGGTCTCACTCTTTGCTCACTATTTCTTATTCGAGCGCGAACGCGATCGCTGGTTCAACAGCCAGAATGAACTGCCGGCTCAACTGCCCGCCACCGAGCGAGATAGGGCATATTTGCGCAGCCTGGGAGTAGAGCCAGCGGCGTGGTTGACGTTGAATTGGCTAAACCATACCCGTATTCAGGCCAACACTGGTCTTTCATCACGACAGCTTGGCTCTGCGGCAGTGGGCAAACCCGTTCCTACTAAAACTGAGCAAGAGGTCTGGTTAGACTGGCTTGGCCAGCTTATGATGCTTTTGGCAGGCTTAATGATCGGTGTTTTTCTGGGTTACAGGCGAAACCCAGAACAGCACAAGCGCCCCGCAAAGGGTAAAGGGTAAAAAATGAAGCTCAAAGACAAGTTGCCGCTGATTGTCGGCAGAATCTATATCAATTCGATGTCGCGGATCGAATCCCTCATCCATGGCACCGCGATCAATCTACTTTCACCCAGACTATGGGCTGATCCCTATTATTACCACAGCAAGATGCGGGAAACGTCGCCCATCCACTATTCCATTGCACTAAAGGCTTACTGGGTCACGCAGTTCGATTTGGTACAGGAAATACTCAAAGACAAACGATTTGGTGCCGACGTTCGCAAGTACCCCGACAGAGCTGATCGAATTTCAAAATCTATGGATGAAGATCGACTTGAATCATTTAATAACCCATCCATGCTGGACCTAGACCCACCCGATCACTCCAGGCTGCGGCGACTGGTTTCACAGGGTTTTATGTCAAAATTCATTCAAGCGCTTGAGCCTAATATCCGTCGAATTGTTCGAGATTGTCTCGACAAAGCAGGTAACGCCAGTAGCTTCGATTTGGTGCAATTGCTTGCTGCACCGCTGCCCGCAATCGTCATCGCCGAGATGCTAGGTTTGCCCGAGTCTGACTACGGCCGCTTCCAGACCTGGTCCGAAAATTTAGTCGGTGGAACCGGCACCAATGACACTGACAAAATTGAGGACTCGATGAATGCGTCACAAGCATTAAGGGACTATTTTCGAGGCGTGATTAAAATCAAACGTCAGAATATGGACGACGGCATGATCAGCCGTTTGATTCGCGCGGAAGAAGAAGGCGACAAGCTAAGCGAAATTGAGCTCTACAACACTTGTCTCTTATTGCTCGTCGCAGGACACGAAACCACCACTCGATTGATCAGTAATGGCGTCTTTTTGTTGCTGGAGTCACCGCAACAACTAGAACAGCTACGAAAGGATCCCACTCTGATCCCACAGGCGATCGAGGAAATGCTGCGATTTGAACCGCCGGTTCAAGCCACACGTAGATTTGCGACTGAGGATATAGATTTCCACGGCACTTCATTCAAAAAGGGCCAGCTCATATTTTTGTCTATTGCAGGTTCAAATCGAGACCCGAGTGCAAATGAAAATCCGGATACCTTTGACATCAACCGAGAGAAACCGAAACAAATATCTTTTGGCTACGGCATTCATCTTTGCATTGGTGCCGCGCTAGCGAGGCTGGAAGCCCAGGTTGCCCTGGAAGAACTTTTAGATCGATACCCGCAGATGCAACTGCTGGACGAAGCTCCGGCGTGGGGCAAAAATCCATTTTTCAGAGGTCTGGATCATCTCAACATTCAGACTTCAAATCCCTCATAGAGAGCACCATGAAGTTACCGATCTTCCTGCTAACGACACTCCTCAGCCTGCCTACTTTCGCCAATACACAATATAATGAATGCCTGCTAAAAGGCCTTCAAAATGGCGCAGACGATGTCACCATCAAGATGCTTAAGTTTTCCTGCCAGACGCATCTGTCACCACGAATAGATTCCGATATTTTGCTTGAACGAAGAGTCGCAGAACAGCAAGCCTCTGAGAACCGGCGAGCGCTCATACCACACCAACGTAATTATTTTTTGCCTGCTACCTATGCGGTCGATCCAAACGAGAAGCCTGTACCTGCACAGTTCGCTGCTCTATACCCAAACGAGAATGCCGATAATATAGAGATGAAGTTTCAACTGAGCTTGAAGTATCAGTTTGCGCGCAGCGTTTTCATGCGCAACGATACGATGCACGTTGGCTTTACCAGCCTGTCTTTTTGGCAGGCTTACAACAGCAGCATTTCTGCTCCATTTCGCGAAACCAACTATGAGCCTGAGGTGTTTTGGACAGCGCCAGTGGAGTGGCGGCCTTTAGGCATTGATGCCTCGGAGATCGCCGTCGGCTTCAGCCATCAGTCAAATGGCCAGTCCGGCACCCTATCTCGAAGCTGGAATCGTATTTATGCCAACTTAACCTGGGAAACAGGTAATTATGTGTTCGGCTTTAAGCCCTGGTACCGCATTCGAGAGGACAAGAAGGATAGCCCGCTGGATGCAGAAGGTGATGACAATCCAGACATAGAGCAATACCTCGGGCACTTCGAGTTTTCCACTATATATCGCAATGACAATCATGAAGTCACGATGCTGGTGCGGAACAATCTTCGGAGTAATAACCGTGGCGCGATTCAGCTTGATTGGACATTTCCAATCTGGCGTGGCCTAAAAGGTCATGCTCAGTACTTTAATGGCTATGGTGAAAGTCTGATCGACTACAACCAAAAGACCGAAAGAATAGGCTTCGGCGTCCTACTCTCGGATCTCTTTTAGTTTATGCCTGATGCATTGAGGCTAAAAAATCTTCACCGGTGAGTCGAGCATGATCACCGGCAAAAGTGTAACCACCTGGTTGATCCTCAATCAGACCACAGCAAAAAATGTAGTGGTCGCCCTTAAATTCAATTTTCTCAACTGCAACCGCGAACAGGGCTGGACTCAACCACGCTCTCACTGAAAATTTACAACAAGCATAGTAGCCCTACTGACAGAATCCTGTCAGTAGGTTAAGTTAACGCCATGAAAAATTTGCTACGCACACTATTTACGCCATTGCTGCGCCCGCTTGAAGCCGGCACGGAGCCTTATGCCTACAAGCCGTCCCACCGTACGATACTCGTGTTTGTCAGCTTTATGTTCATCGGCCTGGCGACACTAGTGGCCGTCATCATGCCGGGCTGGGATTCAGGTTATCTACTGCCGATCATCGTATTTGGTGGCGCTGGATTGATTGGACTCATCGTAGGAGGGTTGGGAGAGGAACGGGCGGTTGCTAAAATATGGGGCTCGAAGTAGTCAGTCGCGCTGAAAGCGCATTATCTGCACCTTGCCTAACTTTTGCGCCTCGTAGCGGAACCCAGCCGCTTCAAGTTTCTTCGCGAATCGACCACGAAAGCCTCGGCCCGGGTCCGCAATGAGGATGTTGCCGCCGATGGCGAGCTTACGAACCACAAATTTTGCTAACGCCTCCGCATGCTCTTCTTCATACAACAGGTCGCTGCCAATAACCAGATCAAACTCACCCAGCTCAGGTAATTCGTCATTCCAACTACCTCGAACAAATGGAATCGGCTAATCCCCATTGAGTTGGACATTACGCTCAAGAAATTTACCTACTTCAGGGTGGTAATCCATAGCGGTGATGTTCGCGCCACGACGATTCAAGATCAGACTCGACACGCCAATACCACAACCGACTTCGAGAACCCGTTTATCTTCAATATCAACGGTCAACAAATGTCGTGCCAGTGCGTCACCCGCTTCCCAAACGACGCCGAATAGCGGCCATTGAGCTGAGGAAATTCCCAGCTTTTCTGCTTCACCATCGTCATCAGAATACTGCTGACGATCACTCAACGTGCAGAGTTCTAGGCTAATAGGCCCATAAATCAAGGTTTCATGTTTTAGTATAGCCAAGCTTAACAGTCTCTTAATGCTGAAAATTTCAGTCGTTCGCCGCAGCGCACCTCACTCTACGCGCGCAAAGTAGGATTAGCGAGAGAATCCCCGTAAACCAAAAAGAGCCGCTACCAAGCTGCTTTCGGCCAGTCGTTGGGCACGTTCTAATCTGCGATGACTCCGGCTTCACCCGCAAACAAATGACACGCTGCTTACCGGCCGACTGGCCGATAGACATCTCTTATGCTGAAAACGACAAAGAGGGGTTAGAGATCATCCGTGCCGGTAAAGGACAGCTGGTATTCCTCGATCTCAATATGCCGGTGATGGATGGTTATGACGTACTGCGAGAAATCCAGAGCCAAGACCTACCCACTATGGCGATAGTTGTTTCTGGCGATGTTCAAGAGGGAGCCTACGCCCGGGTAAAACAGCTCGACGCACGCGAATTTATACACGAGCCGGTATCACCTGTGTAAATCATCGAGATCCTCAGAGACTGCGGCATCCACGACAATGCTATTCACAGCAATAGCGTTCACAACAACGGTATCCACGACGACGGCGAAAGCGGCAAGCGCCGACGATAGAAATGGGCTGTTCCGTAAAGTCCTACGATGTGGATATCGAACTACTGCTCATGTTTATAGACGAATCCATCAGCATTCTAAACAGCAAGCTCAGCTATATGATGGTTTCATAATGGCTGAGTCTGCGCTTTTTCCCACTGAATTTCACTGGTTGCAAGAGGTTGCCCGGTCGTTAGATATCGGTCTGGTTGTACTGGATTTAGATTTTCGAGTCGCTTTGTGGAACGGCTTAATGGAAAACCACTACCACCATAACTCAGGAGATGTATTTAATAAAACGCTCTTCGAGCGGTTCAACCACCTGTCAGAAAGCGGGTTTCGACAAAAAGTATGTGGCGTATTCCAGTTTAAGGGGCATGCATTTTCCACCTGTGAACAACGGCCCTATCTATTCCGAATGAACCACTACCGGCCTTTTACAAGTCCGGCAAAATTTATGTAGCAGAACATCACGATGCTAACTCTTAATGACATGAGCGGGCAGCACACCCACTTTGACATTTTGGTATAAGACGTCACAGACGTCGCGTTACAAAAAAACCAGTTACAAGAAGCTCGCGATGAACTCAGCGTGCTCGCAAAGACTGATACTCTAACAGGATTATACAACCGCGGTTATTGAGAGCACAGCTTCATACAAGAGTTCAGCCGCTTCAGTCGCACACGACAAGCCCCTACCCTGATGATGCGGGACATCGATCACTTCAAAAGGGTTAACGAGAACTACGGTCATGCCGCCGGAGACGCAATTATTCAGATGTTGGCAACATCTACTTTCCCAACAACTCAGAACGACCGATATTATCGGTCGCCTGGGTGGTGAAGAATTTGGCGTCATCCTCATCGATACGACAGCAGAACCTTCTGAAATGCTCGCCAACAGAATATGCCAAAAACTTGAAGAAACCAGACCCGCGTTGATAGTAGCGATATCAGGATCACGGCGAGTTTCGGCATTGCAGAACTCAGTGACCAGTACCGCGATCACAAACATTGGTATACCACTGCAGATCGCGGGCACTACGACAGTAAAGCCGCCAACCGCAACACAGTGACAATGAAATGGCCTATAGACTAGATAACTTCACGACTTGGCTTACCCTACCCTGCAGTCGTAGACTGTCCTCTTGCAATTCGACATGGGGGCGGAGATCCGAGATGCCAAAGCACGATTCTCAAGAATACTACGACGAGATCAAGCAGAAGTTTGCTGCAGAAAGAGATATTCGAGTCGAGTACAGGCCAGAAGGGACGCAGCAATATACATCTGACCTCGATGGAGACCTGGCACATTACGCCGTCGACCCCTTTGCAGAACCTACCGATCAACGTGACCCCATCAACGACAGCGTTGAGGTTTTGTTCATTGGTGGTGGTTTCTCTGCTCTTTTGACATCGGCACGCCTTCGCGAAAAAGGTGTAGAAAGCATTCGGATTGTTGAGCGCGGGGGAGATGTTGGCGGCACCTGGTATTGGAACCGCTATCCCGGTGTAGCTTGTGACGTTGTCGCATACGACTATCTACCACTACTCGACGAACTGGATTATGTGCCCGTCAATCATTACTCGCGTGGGCCAGAGATTTTTGGCCATTGCCAGGCCATCGCCAAAAAGTATGATTTGTATGACCTTGCTGTTTTTCAGACTACGGTGACTGAGACCCTCTGGAATGCAGAAGAAGGTCTCTGGCACATCAAAACCAATCGGGGTGACCATATGCGCGCGCAGTTTGTCATTTGCGCAAACGGCACCTTATCCAAACCCAAACTGTCAAAGATTGAGGGCATGGAATCATTTAAAGGCCACGCCTTTCACACCAGCCGCTGGGACTACGATTACACGGGGCAAGACCTTAGCAATCTCAAAGATAAGGTCGTCGGGATTATTGGCACTGGCGCGTCCGCCGTGCAAGCAGTACCGGAACTGGCGAAACAAGCCAAAGCGCTTTATGTCTTCCAACGCACACCCTCTTCTATCGATGTCCGTGACGACTGGCCTACCGACCCCAACTGGGCCCGAACGCTTCAGTCTGGCTGGCAGTCTAAACGCCGTGAAAGAGTACTGACTGCCGTCGAAAGAACACCTGAACAAAAAGCAAAGCTCGATGCGATGTCCGCCGAAGAAAAACTCCAATACCAGGAGAATCAGAATATCGACTATATGATGCGTATCCACCGCCGCATCGAGAAAACTGTTAAGGATCCAGAAACTGCAGAGTCGCTAAAGCCCTGGTATATGTTCATGTGCAAACGACCCTGTTTTCATAATGACTATCTGCCATCGTTTAATCAGAACAATGTGCATTTGGTTGATACCCACGGTAAAGGCATTACTGAGATTGGCGAACAGGGTCCAGTGTTCGAAGACGAAATCTACAAACTAGACCTGCTGATTTATGCCACCGGTTTTGAAGTTCAGAAAACCGGCATATACAACCGGATCGTGGGTCGCAATGGTCTGGACCTCGAAGATAAATACGACGACGGCGTTCGAACACTACTCGGCATTCATACCCACGGCTTCCCAAACCTCTTTATTATGGGTGGTTATCAGGCCTCGTTTCAGTTCAACCTGACCGACATGTTGCAAACTCAAGGTGATCACATTGCGGAGTGTATTAATTACACTCGCGACCATGGTTATCAGACCATGGATCCCACCACTGAGGCAGAAGAATGGTGGGTACAGGAAGTCATTTCTCACCGCGGTAAAACCAATCGTAATCAGGAGTGTACCCCCGGCTACTATAACTTTGAAGGTGAATCCAATCGTCGCCAGGATGGCAACTATAACGGTGGTTTTAGGCAGTACTTTCTCCACCAAGGCGCAGTTCGAGAAAAAATGGCCGAACACTTTGAGTTCAATTCCGCCACGGCAAGCGCCACAAGCGATAGTGATTAAATGCGGTTAGTTGCCGGAGACTGAATCTACCTTTCCAAAATACTTCTTCAGATCCGTTAATACTTCATCCGGCAACCCCGGTGATAGAATCGCGTCGACGTTGGACTCAAGATGTTCGGCATTACCGGTACCCGTTAACACCACGGTTGCTCCCGGCTCATGCCGACAAAATCGGTATGCTGCCTGAACGATCGATTCGACCTGATGGTGATCACGAACAAAATTAAGCGGATCCCCTAAATCGATGCCTTCCACGATCCTCTGCTGCACCAATTCCCGAACCATTTCGGCTAACGCAGCAGGCTGACTCAGTGCTCGGCGTACGGCAAACATGATTTGCGTCGCGACATTATTTTTGAGAGCAAGTGGAAAAACCGTGTGTCGAGCACTCGGATTAATCAGGTTGAAGCCCACCATAATGACGTCAAAATGGTCATCAACCAGCGCGCGCTGCAACATTGTATGGGCGGGATCTCGGATAAAAGCCTCGGTGATCCCCAAATAGCGGATTTTGCCGGCGAGTTTTTGCTGCTTCAACATGGGCAATATGTGTTGGATAGCATGCTCATACTCATCTAGCGTCACGCCGTGCAGATTGAAGACGTCGATAAAATCTGTCCCTAATGTCTTCAAACTGTTCTCAAGTGATGCCTGAACCTTGTCGGCTGAGAGTAATTCACCAGATTGGCTAATACTGGCTTTGGTTGAGATCACCACACTGTCTCGCTGCCCTTTTATCGCCTGGCCCACTGCCGGCTCAGTGCCATAGGCGGCAGCGGTATCAATGAAATTAATCCCAAGATCCATAGCGCGCCGAACAATGGTCGCGGCATGGGCCATAGACTTTCCTTGCGCAGTACCTAACCGACTATGACCGCCACAACCAATGCCTGCGACGCTGACATTCAGTTCTGTTCTGCAGAGCGTTGTATATTGCATACTCATGGTTTTATTGTGCAATCCTCTGGTCGACTGACGGGATTGCAGCGGGCTGCCACATCACCGGGCAATCCACCAGGGAAAGCTACTTTGAAGGCACTGTTGAAGCGGGCGTCTGGCAGGTAATAATCCGTACTGATGATGTGTGCACCACTCGCAAAAGCACGATCTCGTCGCGTTGTATCTCCCGTTCTTGCCTCTCTGGTATCGGCGTCTGAACGAGTTCTGACAATGTAGCCCTGTGTCACAAGATCTTGGATTAGATCGAAATCGGCAATTGGATTGTTGACGATTCTAATCGCGGCCTCGGGCGTACCTTCCAGGGCATTCGCGAACATGGCGCGTTCCGTTAGCGCAGGGTGACCTTTAATGTAATCCTGAATGTGCGCTGCGCGTGCATCTAGAACAACAATGAACCGTCCACCCATGACGCTTAATTGCGGCCAGCCCCTTTTGACGGCGAGGGGCAAGTTTGCCAGCGAGCCTCGAAACTCGTCGGGCGTAAACAACTTAGCGCCTAAACCGTTTTTAAGCTCCTGATCTAGATCACGCCAGGCTTGCTCATCAAAAGCTAAGGGTTTAACGAAACCGGGTAAGTCGATCACATCATCCTTCGGGTTGATCGTGACAAAAATCGGCAAATGATCAGGATGATCATTTGACCAAGCGACCAGCTGCTGCAGGCAGTCGCGTAACTGTGGGCAATGGCTTCGAAAATCAATATCTTGAATGTGCATGACCTTAAACCCCGGCGATGACAGAGGACGCGTGTCGTAAGGCTTTGCTACTGGCGCTTGTAGACCTTGAGGCGAAGCATAAAGGCCGCCCGCAGGATCGTAAAAAACATCTAACTCAACCTTGCGAATACCTGCGTTGAGTTGAACAGGCAAGGCTGGATGAGAATAATCAAGCGAGGCCGCAAGGTTCGCGTCAGTCGCGGTAATTAACGCCATTACGCTCGAATCAATCGGCTGCTTAAAGCTGTTGTGGCTGCCCACTACCTGAATCTCATTCAGACGTAGCCCTGCCTGATAAGGAGTCTGATAAGGAGTCTGATAAGGAGTTTGGCAACCCACAAGACTGAGCGATATTGCTAAGGTCACAACGATTTTAAGCAATACAGTTAGTGTCCACCTTCCCTCTTCAAAGGTGCAATTCTGCTTAAAGCGGTCACTCACGCGGCCGTTCCTGCTGCCTTTAACTGTGCACTACCGCCCCGTTCTTTAGCCTGCGCTAGCGTTCGCTGAAGCTTCTCGTTACAAATCGTCTTATCCGACATAGCTGAACCACTCACTCCTTATTGTTCCCGGCTGTACTCGCCAACTTTGGCGGAGATTTCGCCTCTACTAGTTTCTCTTCCAATATTTTTAGCCAATTTTGTAGACGGCTCTTCTCGTCGCCGGACGCCTCACTCATCTGGGTGGATAGCGTGCTTCACTGCCGATGTCAGGTTGGCGAGTGATCAATACATACTGGGCAATCAACAGCAGACTGCCGAACACCAGGGTCGCGATAATCATGGGCAAAAACAGTGTGAGCATTGGCTGAATAACTATGGCTGAGTAACTATGGCTGGGGCATTATAAGTGCGTTCGAAGGGTGCCTAACATCTGTCTAAATCGCTCGATAACCGTATGGTCCTTTAGATCGCTGAACTCCCCCGCATCAAAGAAAGTGCCGTAGCAGGTGGGACATGACTCATACTTGATGTGAAACTGATCTTTGTCGACCATCGGGATCATGTCTTGATGGCAGACAGGGCACTCGATATCGCGCATTTCTCGATATTTGGCATCAACCTGGTCCGAACCAACATCAATGCTCTCTGAACCTTCTATCGCGAGCAGATCTTCTTTCTCCAGGGCATCAAACCACAGGCCATGACAGCCGGCACAGCGATCAACCCCGACATCTTTAACGACGACTTTTTCGAACTCGCTCTTACATTTGGGGCAGAGCATAAGCACACCTAGGGTTGTAAAAAATCAGAGTAGCCCCAGGACCATAACTTAGTCAAACAACTCTAAAAGAGGTGCCCGGCCGATTCCTACTCCCACATGGGCCACGTGTAGAGTGGAATAGTAAAAGGCTTTAAACGAAAAAACCCGGCCATAGGGCCGGGTTTCGTCGTTTAAATGCCTGACAATGTCCTACTCTCACATGGGAACCCCCACACTACCATCGGCGCTAAGTCGTTTCACTTCTGAGTTCGGGATGGGATCAGGTGGTTCCAACTCGCTATGTTCATCAGACAAACTTGGATGAAATATCGTCTCGCCTTCCGCAGAAGAGCGTTACGCTATCTCAAATACTTAAAAAGACAGAAAGTGACAAAGGTTTTGTTTCGACATCAATTTTATTACACCCGTATACATCAAGGTTTATCCGTTATAACTCTCGTAGCGTCCACCGACCGAGGTCAGCAAATGCACTCAAATTATATGATCAAGCCTCACGGACAATTAGTATTGGTTAGCTCAATGCCTCACAGCACTTACACACCCAACCTATCAACCTCGTAGTCTTCGAGGGTCCTTTAGGGAGCTTAAAGCTCCAGTGAGATCTAATCTTGAGGGGGGCTTCCCGCTTAGATGCTTTCAGCGGTTATCCTGTCCGAACGTAGCTACCCGGCAATGCAATTGGCATCACAACCGGAACACCAGAGGTTCGTCCACTCCGGTCCTCTCGTACTAGGAGCAGCTCCTCTCAAATCTCAAACGCCCACGGCAGATAGGGACCGAACTGTCTCACGACGTTCTAAACCCAGCTCGCGTACCACTTTAAATGGCGAACAGCCATACCCTTGGGACTGGCTTCAGCCCCAGGATGTGATGAGCCGACATCGAGGTGCCAAACACCGCCGTCGATGTGAACTCTTGGGCGGTATCAGCCTGTTATCCCCGGAGTACCTTTTATCCGTTGAGCGATGGCCCTTCCATACAGAACCACCGGATCACTATAACCTACTTTCGTACCTGCTCGACGTGTCTGTCTCGCAGTCAAGCACCCTTATGCTATTGCACTCATTGCATGATTTCCGACCATGCTGAGGGTACCTTCGCGCTCCTCCGTTACTCTTTGGGAGGAGACCGCCCCAGTCAAACTACCCACCATACACTGTCCTCAATCCGGATAACGGACCTAAGTTAGAACCTCAAAATTATCAGGGTGGTATTTCAAGGGCGACTCCACCAGGACTAGCGTCCTCGCTTCAAAGTCTCCCACCTATCCTACACAAATAAGTTCAAAGTCCAGTGTAAAGCTGTAGTAAAGGTTCACGGGGTCTTTCCGTCTAGCCGCGGGTATACGGCATCTTAACCGCAAATTCAATTTCACTGAGTCTCGGGTGGAGACAGTGTGGCCATCGTTACGCCATTCGTGCAGGTCGGAACTTACCCGACAAGGAATTTCGCTACCTTAGGACCGTTATAGTTACGGCCGCCGTTTACCGGGGCTTCGATCACTAGCTTCGCCGAAGCTAACCAGATCAATTAACCTTCCGGCACCGGGCAGGCGTCACACCCTATACGTCCTCTTACGAGTTTGCAGAGTGCTGTGTTTTTAGTAAACAGTCGCAGCCACCTGGTATTTTCAACCACCTTCAGCTTAGAGAGCAAGTCTCATCACCAAAAGTGGCGCACCTTCTCCCGAAGTTACGGTGCCATTTTGCCTAGTTCCTTCACCCGAGTTCTCTCAAGCGCCTTGGTATTCTCTACCTGACCACCTGTGTCGGTTTGGGGTACGGTTCGTATTTATCTGAAGCTTAGAAGCTTTTCCTGGAAGCATGGCATTAACCACTTCCCGATCACGTTGGATCGGTTCGTCATAACGTCTCAGCCTTAGGGATCCGGATTTACCTAAATCCCCAGCCTACATGCTTAAACGCGGACAACCATCGCCGCGCTGGCCTAGCCTACTCCGTCCCTCCATCGCAATAAATACAAGTACAGGAATATTAACCTGTTTTCCATCGACTACGGCTTTCGCCCTCGCCTTAGGAGCCGACTAACCCTGCGCCGATTAGCGTTGCGCAGGAAACCTTGGTCTTCCGGCGGGGGGGTTTTTCACCCCCCTTATCGTTACTCATGTCAGCATTCGCACTTCTGATACCTCCAGCACACTTTACAATGCACCTTCGCAGGCTTACAGAACGCTCCGCTACCGCATGTACAAGTACATGCCCGCAGCTTCGGTACATAGTTTAGCCCCGTTAAATCTTCCGCGCAGGCCGACTCGACTAGTGAGCTATTACGCTTTCTTTAAAGGGTGGCTGCTTCTAAGCCAACCTCCTAGCTGTCTATGCCTTCCCACATCGTTTCCCACTTAACTATGATTTTGGGACCTTAGCTGGCGGTCTGGGTTGTTTCCCTCTTGACGACGGACGTTAGCACCCGCCGTCTGTCTGCCACGCTCGCACTTGCAGGTATTCGGAGTTTGCATCGGGTTGGTAAGTCGGGATGACCCCCTAGCCGAAACAGTGCTCTACCCCCTGCAGTGATACGTGACGCACTACCTAAATAGTTTTCGCGGAGAACCAGCTATCTCCAGGCTTGATTAGCCTTTCACTCCTATCCACAGCTCATCCCCTCATTTTTCAACATAAGTGGGTTCGGGCCTCCAGTTGATGTTACTCAACCTTCACCCTGGCCATGGATAGATCGCCTGGTTTCGGGTCTACTCCCAGCAACTAATTCGCCCTATTAAGACTCGGTTTCCCTACGGCTCCCCTAAACGGTTAACCTTGCTACTGAAAGTAAGTCGCTGACCCATTATACAAAAGGTACGCAGTCACGGAACAAGTCCGCTCCTACTGCTTGTACGCATACGGTTTCAGGATCTATTTCACTCCCCTCTCCGGGGTTCTTTTCGCCTTTCCCTCACGGTACTAGTTCACTATCGGTCAGTTAGGAGTATTTAGCCTTGGAGGATGGTCCCCCCATATTCAGTCAAGGTTACACGTGCCCCGACCTACTTATTGCAAACCTAGTTCTTCCAAAATGTTTTCGGGTACAGGGCTATCACCTTCTACTGCTGGCCTTTCCAGACCATTCCCCTAACATTATGAATAAAGATTGCTGGCTGGTCCCCTTTCGCTCGCCGCTACTAAGGGAATCTCAATTGATTTCTCTTCCTCCGGGTACTTAGATGATTCAGTTCTCCGGGTTTGCTTCTTTACCCTATGTATTCAGGTAAAGATAACTCTTACGAGTTGGGTTTCCCCATTCGGAAATCTTGGGATCAACGGTTGTTTGTCACCTTCTCCAAGCTTATCGCAGACTACAACGTCCTTCATCGCCTCTAACTGCCTAGGCATCCACCATATGCGCTTATTCACTTGATCATATAACTTGATCACACTCACTTACCTTTCGTATGTTTTTCTTAACCTAGCTAAAGGCCTGGTGCTACAAGTCTTATGCTGTAACAGCCATAAGTCCTACCAGAAAAAAACAAGCAGTGAGGGAACCACTCAAGTTATTGATTCACCGGATAATACGCTTGAAATATATCGTTTGTATAAATTTGCAAATGTCGATAATTGCCCCGTTGATAATCTCACCATCGCCGTTTGAAGTACGACAGATCAATATCAGGACAAAATCTAGTTTGCGATGTCTTTACAGACTACTTTATCACTTTCTACTTTTTTAAAGAGCTATGTATTGGGATTGCCAATACAAATTACTTCTGGTCCAGAGACCAGAAATCAGAAGACTTGTGAGCAACGCTTAATCTCATGGGCATCTTGGGTCCCTCGTGCAGAGGGGATGCTAATCTTCTGATTTCTAACAACTGGAGACAGTTGAAAACAAACAATAGGTTGTGAGTACTTGCCGGTTAGTTACTTAGGTTAAGGAGGTGATCCAGCCGCAGGTTCCCCTACGGCTACCTTGTTACGACTTCATCCCAGTCATGAACCACAAAGTGGTGACCGTCCTCCCGAAGGTTAGACTAGCCACTTCTTTTGCAGCCCACTCCCATGATGTGACGGGCGGTGTGTACAAGGCCCGGGAACGTATTCACCGCGACATGCTGATTCGCGATTACTAGCGATTCCGACTTCACGGAGTCGAGTTGCAGACTCCGATCCGGACTACGAACAGTTTTCTGGGATTAGCTCCATCTCGCGATATTGCGGCCCTCTGTACTGTCCATTGTAGCACGTGTGTAGCCCAGGCCGTAAGGGCCATGATGACTTGACGTCATCCTCTCCTTCCTCCGGTTTGTCACCGGCAGTCTCCTTAGAGTTCCCACCATTACGTGCTGGCAAATAAGGATAAGGGTTGCGCTCGTTACGGGACTTAACCCAACATCTCACGACACGAGCTGACGACAGCCATGCAACACCTGTCTCTGAGTTCCCGAAGGCACCAAGGTATCTCTACCGAGTTCTCAGGATGTCAAGGCCTGGTAAGGTTTTTCGCGTTGCATCGAATTAAACCACATGCTCCACCGCTTGTGCGGGCCCCCGTCAATTCATTTGAGTTTTAATCTTGCGACCGTACTCCCCAGGCGGTCTACTTATCGCGTTAGCTTCGCCACTAAGAGGTCAAGCCTCCCAACGGCTAGTAGACATCGTTTACGGCGTGGACTACCAGGGTATCTAATCCTGTTTGCTCCCCACGCTTTCGCGCCTCAGTGTCAGTATCAATCCAGGGGGCCGCCTTCGCCACCGGTATTCCTCAGAATATCTACGCATTTCACCGCTACACTCTGAATTCTACCCCCCTCTATCGTACTCTAGTCTATCAGTTTGGAATGCAGTTCCTAGGTTAAGCCCAGGGCTTTCACATCCCACTTAATAAACCACCTACGCGCGCTTTACGCCCAGTAATTCCGATTAACGTTTGTACCCTCCGTATTACCGCGGCTGCTGGCACGGAGTTAGCCGGTACTTCTTCTGTAAGTAATGTCAATAAACCGAGGTATTAACTCAGCTTTTTCTTCCTTACTGAAAGTGCTTTACAACCCTAAGGCCTTCTTCACACACGCGGCATGGCTGCATCAGGCTTTCGCCCATTGTGCAATATTCCCTACTGCTGCCTCCCGTAGGAGTCTGGACCGTGTCTCAGTTCCAGTGTGGCTGATCTTCCTCTCAGAACAGCTATGGATCGTCGCCTTGGTAGGCCTTTACCCTACCAACTAGCTAATCCAACGCAGGCTCCTCCAATAGTGAGAGGTCTCCGAAGAGTTCCCCCCCTTTCCCCCGTGGGGCGTATGCGGTATTAATCAGCGTTTCCACTGGCTGTCCCCCGCTACTGGGTAGATTCCTACGCGTTACTCACCCGTCCGCCGCTCGACGCCTGGGAGCAAGCTCCCATCGTTTCCGCTCGACTTGCATGTATTAGGCCTGCCGCCAACGTTCAATCTGAGCCATGATCAAACTCTTCAATTCAAAAAGAATTTCCCTAGCCTCCCTCGTTTCGCTCTTTTGGAGCTCCCTCAGGACACTAGTTGCAGATTAAGTCTGCAAATCTGATCATTCACTCCCTGCCTCTACCAGCACAGTTTGTGAAAGCCCAGCAAAATTAAAAATTACCGATATTTAGTAAGTATTCGCTAAAAGTGTCGATAACTTGTTTTCCATGTTTGCTTTCGCAAGTCATGTATTTGCTGGATAATTTTAGGTATCCAACCAAACAAGCACCCACACCTATTGTTTGTTTCCAAATTGTTAAAGAGCGTTTAGGACGCTTTTCGGCGCGAAAGATACCTCACCGAGTGTTCTTCAGTGCGGATCATCTTGCGGCCTTAATGTCCAAGGACTCTGTCTCAAGAATCCTTTCGTCGCTGCTGGTTTGCAGCTGTCTCGATCTCGTCGATCAAGGAGGCGTATAGTACGTTAATGCTTCGCCGTTACAAGCCCTAATTTGATAAAAAACAAATTCTTTTTTACCGGAGGGTTTGTGCCCTTAGACCGACCCAAAAACTTTACTAAAAGCTGTTGGATTCTGATCACGTAAACCGCCGTTCCAAGCCTATACAGGCACTGATCGGGCTGGTCTATTTCGCGTGCTCCTGTAAACCCGAAAGCTCAGTAACAACGTGAGGGCCGCACTATACATAAGCGGTTCTGTGAAGTCACTACGGGTTTGCCAAATAAAGTGAATAATTGCCAATATCGCCACCGGGTAAATTAACCGGTGTAGTCGCCTCCAGTTATGCCGCAGCCTTCTCTGCATAGCTCGCGTTGACGTCACAGCGAGCGGGAGCATACCAAACAGCGCCAAAGCACCAACAGTAATATAAGGGCGCTGCACCACATCAGCCCATATATCCAAAAAGTTTAGCTCAAGTAAAAAGACACAATAGGCGGTCAAGTGCAGGACGCCATAGAAAAACGAAAACAGACCTAACATACGCCTTAAGGGGAAAACCTTAACCCTAAACAAAACCTGGAATGGCGTTACTGACAAGGTCACCAACAGCAGTATTAGCGCCCATCGGCCTAAAAAGTGCACAATTTCTTTACCTGGGTCCGCACCCAGCGCTGTAGCGTCACCCTGCACATATAACCAGACAAGAAACAGCAAGTAGACTAACGGTCCAATCGAGGTGAGGAAACATGCAGGCTTGTAGATTAGAAAAGCCTTCATTCGCTAAAAGTTTCTCCGTAAATCCATGCCCTTATAGAGACTGGCAACCTGCTCGGCATAACCATTGAACATGAGCGTATCAATTCGATTGGGAGAAAACAGCGAGTTAGGTAATCGACGCTCGGTAGCTTGACTCCAGCGGGGATGATCCACCTTTGGGTTCACATTGGCATAAAAACCGTACTCCTTAGGTCCAGATTTCTCCCAGGTTGTACGCGGCTGTTTGTTGGTAAATTCAATTTCGACGATTGATTTAATACTCTTGAATCCATATTTCCACGGCACCACTAATCGTAGCGGGGCACCATTCTGGGGAGGTAATACTTCGCCATAGAGACCAAGGCCAACAAAAGCCAGGTCGTTCATCGCCTCATCGATGCGCAGGCCCTCTACATACGGGTAGTCAAGCGCCGCGAACCGACTCGCTTGTCCCGGCATCTGAGACGGGTCATACAGGGTTTTGAACCTGACATATTTCGCCCTAGAAGTCGGTTTAAATCGTTTGATCAAGTCTGCCAGCGGAAAACCAATCCAGGGTACAACCATTGACCAGGCCTCAACGCAGCGTAACCGATAAATTCGTTCCTCAAGATCATGGGGTTTGAGAATGTCTTCTAACTGAAAACTGCCGGTTAATTCGGCCTCACCAGAGATCGTCAGTTGCCAGGGGTCCGTTTTGAAATTTTGAGCATTATCAAACGGATCGTCCTTACCCGTGCCAAACTCATAGAAGTTGTTGTATTGAGTGACATACTCATAAGGTGTTAACGATTCGTTGCTCTGAATGCCACCTGGCACCGATCCGCGGACCTTGTCCTGCAACCACTGGGGCGCCTGCTTGGTATATGGGCCGGGTTGCTCAGCTTGAGCAAGACCGTTGCCTGTGGTTTCTGCAGCAAGCGCAGAAGGTATCAAACCAGCGAGTGAAGCAGCACCAATGCCTCGCATAAAATCTCGTCGATTCAGGTAGATCTCTTTATCTGTGACTTCGGATTCAGCAATGGTCCAGGGCTTCTTCATGTACAACTTTCCTTATCGATGACTTCTTCAGACAGGTGATACTGCCCTTTCGTTACAAGAGATCACGCAAAGAGGCTGATTTGGGGTTAGACCCCTCTATATAATAACGGGACCTTTAGTCACGGGACCTTCTCAATACGGCCCTATTTAATAATGCCAGGCTCTATAGGGTCTGCTAGACAGGGTCTGCTAGACAGGCTCTTGCTTACCGGGGCCTTACTTGGTGACGTCTTGCTTAACAGGATCTTCGTCACGTTCTTGGACATATTCGTGATCGTAAGATCTGCGCCTGAGAAGCGCCTGGAGCGGCCCGGACGCGGCATAACAAACACCAATAATAAGCAGCATGACAGGGGGGTTCGAGAATACCAGGGCGAATAGAGCAATAATCCCCAGCAGGTAGGCAAAAGGGATGCCTTCTTTGTCGCTATTCATTTGCTTGGGGCTGTAATAGCGAACATTGCTCACCATGAGCAACCCCAGTAGCGCTGTAATCACTGCGAATGGCAAGGATACTTGATAAACCATCGGCATATTGACGTACTCAATCCAGACCCAAACCAACGTGGCGAGGACGCCCGCGGCAGCTGGACTGGCCAGACCGAAAAATACCTGATTATCTGGTTTTGTATTGAAGCGCGCTAGTCGCAACGCGCCGCACGCCATATATAGAAATGCTAACGTCCAACCAATCTTACCGAGCGAATCCAGCGCAAAGCTAAACATCAGCACCGCTGGCGCCACGCCGAACGCGACCATATCGGAGAGGGAGTCGTATTGAACACCAAATTCACTCTGGGTGTTGGTCATACGGGCGATTCTGCCATCCAAAGCATCCAAAAAGCCGGCAACGACAATCGCAATTGCCGCGTTTTCGAAGGCACCGCTCATCGCCGCAATTATGGAATAGAAACCCGAAAATAGTGCGCCAGTGGTAATTAGATTGGGCAGAAGGTAGATACCGCGACGCAGTCCCGCTCGTTCTGATTTAACTTCAAAGAGCGAAGAGATGTTGGCTTCGACTGATGAAACTCCGTCGTCCTGCTTGTTGTCCACCATTTAGTCTATCCCGAATGCATTGCGGTTCACGTAAAAATACTGGAGAGCCGACAATTAGAGTGCTAGCACCTTCTCGCCACGAGATAATCCAGAGACACCGGAACGGACAACTTCCATAACAGTAGTCTCGCTCATCGCACTAAGGAATGCATCTAGCTTCTCACCCGTACCCGTGAGCTGAACCGTATAGGTCGTACTAGTCACATCCACAATCAGGCCACGAAAAATATCCGACGTCCGTTTCACCTCGGCTCGCTGAGCACCCGTTGCGCGCAGCTTAATAAGCATTAGCTCTCGCTCAATATGCTCACCTTCTGTTAGCTCAACCAGTTTCACAACATCAATCAATTTATTGAGCTGTTTCGTGATCTGCTCTATCTGCTTGTCGTTGGCGATGGTCGACAGCGTCAGTCGAGACAGAGTCGCATCTTCAGTCGGTGCGACTGTCAACGTTTCGATGTTGTAGTTGCGCTGGGCAAACAGGCCAACAACCCGAGACAATGCACCGGCCTCATTTTCCAGTAAAATCGAGAGAATTCGCTTCATCAGGTCCGAACTCCCTTACTTAACCACATATCCCGCATAGACCCGTTTGGCGCCACGTGCATCGGATAAACGTGCTCATTTGGATCCACCATAATGTCAACAAAGACAAGTTTATCCTTGATTGCATAGGCTTCCTTGAGCATGGGTTCGAGATCTTCCAGGTCATTGATCTGAAAGCCAACATGGCCATAGGCTTCTACTAGCTTGACGAAGTCTGGCAAGGAATCCATATAGCTATGGGAGTGCCGACCCTCGTACTGCATGTCCTGCCACTGTTTCACCATGCCCAATGACTGGTTATTAATATTGATCACTTTTATAGGCAATCCGTACTGAGCGCAGGTAGACAGTTCCTGAATGTTCATCTGGATACTGCCCTCTCCAGTAATACAGGTAACAGTTGCATCGGGAAATGCGACTTGAACGCCCATGGCCGCAGGTAACCCAAAGCCCATGGTGCCCAGCCCGCCTGAGTTGATCCATTTTCGCGGCTCATCAAAGGGGTGGTATAAAGCCGCGAACATCTGATGCTGGCCAACGTCGGAGGTGACATAGGTAGATCCGCCTGTGACTTTGTAAACTGCGCTGACGGCTTCCTGCGGTTTGATAATTTTCTCTTCGCCCTTGGCTTTAATGACCTTCAGGCAATCCTGACGACGCCAGCCCTCAATTTGCTCCCACCACTCTTTAAGTCGGGAATGTTGTGTGTCCGTCCGCTTTGGCAGCACGATCTTGACCTGCGCCAACATTTCCGTCAGAACAGTATCGACAGGACCCACGATCGGTACATCGACATCAATATTCTTGGATATAGAAGCAGGGTCGACATCAATATGAATGATCTTGGCATGAGGACAAAACTTGTTGAGCGAATTCGTCACTCGATCATCAAATCTCGCGCCTATCGCAAGAATCAGATCACAGTGATGCATCGCGTTATTCGCCTCGTAGGTGCCATGCATCCCTAACATGCCGAGAAACTGTTTATCCGTCGCTGGATATGCCCCTAGCCCCATCAAGGTATTGGTGATGGGATATCCCAACTGGCGCGTCATTTCAGTTAACTGCTCACAACCATTACCGAGAATCACACCACCACCGGCATAGATCATCGGCCGTTCCGCTGCCATGAGCATCGTGACTGCTTTTTTGATCTGTCCAGTATGGCCCTTCGACGCGGGATTATAGGACCGAATACTGACTTTCCCAGGAACTTCATAGGGCACCAGATCCGTGGGATTTGTTATGTCCTTGGGTATATCAACAACGACAGGCCCGGGTCGACCTGTGGTGGCGATGTAAAAGGCTTTTTTAATCACCAAAGGAATGTCTTCTGCGCGCTTAACCAAAAAACTGTGCTTCACGATGGGGCGAGACACGCCCACCATATCTGTTTCTTGAAATGAGTCGGTGCCGATCAGGTGACTTTGAACCTGCCCCGATATCACCACCATCGGAATGGAATCCATATAGGCAGTCGCGATACCTGTAATCGCGTTGGTAGCACCAGGCCCCGAAGTCACTAATACAACACCTGGACGCCCAGTTGCACGAGCATAACCATCCGCCATATGCGTGGCCGCCTGCTCGTGACGAACAAGGATGTGCTTGATTTTATTCTGCCTGAACAGCGCATCATAGATGTGCAGTACGGCACCACCGGGATAGCCGAAAACGAACTCCACATCCTCTTCCTGTAGACCGCGAATCAATATGTCGCCGCCAGATAACATTTCCACCTTTAGGGTCCTCAATATATGCATGATGTCGGCTGAATACGCAATTGACACAGTAAAGCCGAGGCGGGGCATTCTCGGCCATCGGGCCGGAGCAGTCAATCAGGCCATTTAGGAAATTAATTGGATTGCGGTCGATTCCAGCAATAAGTTAGCGTAAACTTCAAAAAGTCTTTCACACTATAGCGTTAGATGAAAAACCTAATCCTGATACTTGTCCTGGTCATTGGCACATTCTGCGTTACCGCTGTCAGCGCGACCGCGGAAGAAGAATACTATACTTGGATAGATGAAAATGGCGTGACCAATTACGCCGAGCGTAACCCTGAAGGGGTGCAGGCAACCTTTGTCTCCAGAAATCAGGCATTCGGCCGTCGAGCTGCGGATGAAGGACGACCCTCATCACAGACAGCACAGACAGCACAGACAGCATCACCGTCGGCTCAAAACGACACTCGAAGTGTCGACCCAGATGCTTTGGTGGACGAACAGGCAGCCATAATGGCCGCGGAAGTCGCTGCAATCAAACGTGAAAACTGCAAAATTGGCAAAAACAACCTGGCTCAGCTCAAGGCGTTTTCTCGCATTCGAGTCTCCGATGACCAGGGCCAAAACCGAATCCTGACAGAAGACGAGAAAGAAGCCCGTTCTGACAAGGCGCGTCAAACCATTCGAGAGAACTGCACCGGTTAACCCGGATCTACCGCCACTTTCTGCACTCAAGCTCTTTCAACTCAAGCTCCCTGCACTCAAGCTCCCTGCACCCAAACTTTCTATAACCAAATAAGCGTCGCAAACCTGCCCGTTTCTCCATCTCGGCGATAAGAATAGAAACGTTCATCACAGGCTGTACATACCTGGATGTCTTGGATGTGGTTAATGCCAAGATGCCTGAGTTGCCTTCTGGCTTCAGCAGCCAGATCAAACCGATAATGGCCCGGGCGACTCATTTCGAATGCCTCGTGACTGGAAAAGTTTTCTCGCACCACCTCATCGACCTCATAGTGGCAAGGTCCAATTCCTGGACCGATCCAGACAAACACCGACTTTCTCTCAAAATGTCGCGCAGCACGCTCAATTATGCCATTGGCAAGTCCACGCCAACCAGCATGCAGTGCGGCTACCTGACGACAGTCTTCATCCCACATCACAATCGGCAAACAGTCTGCGGTGAGTATGGCCAGAGGTAATTTTGATCGTGTCGTGACACTCGCATCAGCTGTCAGTACCTCAACTTGCGGGCCCGATACTACCGCGACATTGTTACCGTGAACCTGTTCTAGCCAGATCGGCCGGGCAACAAGGTTCAGACTTGAGATCAACAACTCACGGTTTGCCAACACGCATTGCGGGTCATCTCCAACATGGCTCGCCAGGTTCATACGACCGAAAGGCGGGGAACTACAGCCCCCTTCGCGGGTTGTCAAAGCGATCGAGACCCCATCAAACCCCACATCGGGAAACAGGATTTCAGACCCGGGCATGGGTTCTCAAAAGACCCAGCAAGTCGGCCATATCCTCGGTGAGTGGAGATTCAAACTCACAGTTTTCTTCGGACGCGGGGTGTACAAAACTCAAACGTCTGGCATGCAGCGCCTGACGCGGAAACCCCAATAGCCCTTTAACCAGATCACTCTCCTCCTTACCCGGCGGATGACGGAAGTGCCCGCCGTAAGTTGGGTCACCGATTAGAGGAAAGCCTAGATGTTGCATATGAACGCGAATCTGGTGGGTTCGACCGGTCTGTAGAGACAACTCAACATGAGAATAGCGCTCGAACACCTCCAATGATCGATAGTGAGTAACGGCATCCTTACCGTCATCTCTAATCGACATCTTAGTTCTCTGTGTTTTGTGCCGACCGATTGGCGCTTCAACCTTTCCAGGTCGAACGATCACACCATATACCAGCGCCTCATAAATCCGCTTCACTTGCCGTTGCTGGAGTTCGCGTACCAAATAGTTTTGTGCAGAAAGTGTTTTCGCGACAACCATCAGGCCAGTTGTGCGCTTATCGAGTCGATGCACGATGCCAGCTCTCGGAATCTCATCTAACCTGGGACAATGATGCAGCAAGGCATTGAGCAACGTGCCGTCGCGGTTACCAGCCCCCGGATGGACGACAAGCCCATCGGGTTTATCCAAAACCAGTATCTGCTCGTCTTCATACAAGATATTGAGCGGTATGTCCTCTGCCGCATTGTCTAAGGTCTCTGGTGTTGCACTCAAAACCAGCACAGCGCCCACATCCACCTTATATTTAGGCACCTTTACCTGACCATTAATGGTCAACTCGCCAGACTGAATCCATTGTTGGAGTCTGGCACGCGAAAATTCCGGGAACAGATCAGCCGCAACGCGATCAAAACGAAGGCGAGACATCGTGGCCGGCACTATAGCCTGATCCTGTATGACGTTAGAGTCTTTCATTAGTCGGGATTGTTGATGTACTTTGTGATTAAATGGCCCGATTTTTTGGGGCCTAGGCTCCTATTATTACATGTCACCCTGAGAGGCGTATGCGTTTATTTACTATCACACTGCTCCTGATTCTACTTAGCGCTTGCTCTAGCGATGAAGTAGAGCAAGATATTAATACCACGGAATTGAAATTTTACGAGTCAGCGAGTAACAGCTTGCGCTCGGGTAATTATCAAGATGCCGTATCAAAACTACAATTACTCGAAGCCCGCTTCCCATTTGGTCGATTCGCCCAGCAAGCACAGCTTGAAATTGTGTATGCCTATTATAAAAGCGGTCAACCAGAGGCAGCTCGCGCCGCCGCAGATCGATTTATCCGCCTACACACCCAACACCCGAATGTAGACTACGCCTTCTATCTAAAAGGTATGTCTTCGTTTGACGAGGATCAGAATTTTCTCGAGAAGTTCTTGCCCCTCGATCCGGCGACTCGTGATCCAGGTGCAGCACGCCAATCGTTTGATGACTTCAACGCACTGGTGCTTCGCTTTCCGGATAGCCAGTACGCACCCGATGCCCAGAAGCGCATGATCTACTTGCGTAATTTGCTCGCCGAGTACGAGATCAATGTCGCCCGTTACTATATCCGACGTGGCGCCTACATCGCCGCAGCTAACCGTGGTCGGTACGTGTTCGAGAATTTTCAAGAAGCACCTGCAGTACCCGACGCATTAGCCGTCATGGTTGAAGCTTATGAACTGCTGAACATGCAGGACCTTGCAGACCAGACACTGTTGGTGTTGACGAGTAACTTCCCCAATCACGACTCACTCACCAGCAGCAACCAGTTCAAAAAATCAGAGTCCGTCAAAAATCAGGGGAAAACCTGGCTGAACATTATCTCCTTTGGTTTGTTGGGATAAGAACGGGCCGTGGCAGTCGAGAGCACGAATAATATTGATGATCTCCACAGTCTTCAGCGTTCAACGATTCTACGGGTATATAACTACTATCGAATCCTTATATCCTTTCTGTTTTTGTACCTGTTCTCGGATGATAACTTTCGAGAGTTCGTAGGCAGCACCAACCCAGATTTATTCCAGAGCACCATCGTCTTTTATCTCGGCGCCAACATCCTCATTGGATTAGCGCTGCCGATTTTTGTCTCCGATGAGTTTGTCTCTAAGGCCGCACCTTCCTTCGTCATTCTGACAGCCGATATCATCGCACTGACTTTGTTAATGTCCGCCAGCGGTGGCGTCGCTTCCGGTTTAGGTAATTTCCTGATTTTCACAGTCGCTTTTGGCGGCGGCCTGATTTACGGCCGTATATCTACCGTATTACCTGCTATCGCGTTCATCCTGACAATCTATACCGAATTCTATTTGTTTTTTCTGGATGCAAATAAAGTACAAAGTTTTTTCCAGGCCGGCATTCTTGGGATTGTATATTTTGTCGCAAACATTTTTTTCCAGACCCTTTCGCAACAGCTACGGCGACGGGAAAATGAAGTATTTACGCTGGAAAAGATCAATCAGCTAGTCGTAGAAAAAATCAGCACCGGTGTCGTCGTCGCTTCCCACGATGGCATCATCAAACTGATCAATGCATCGGGCCGAGATTTCCTCTTCCCTGGCACTAATGAGCTAGCTGAGAATACAGAACTTCCGCGGGCACTTCGAAGCCGCATCCGCGAGGAACAACCCTTTGCTGACCGCCAGACATTTACATTTCACATTGACGACGACTCACAGAATCTGTTGGCGACCTATTCCAAAGTCATTTCATCCGACCCGCAACTCGATACCCTGGTATTTATAGAAGACAGCACGCTCGTACAACAGCAGGCGCAACAGCTGAAGCTTGCGTCTCTCGGTCGCTTATCGGCGAGTATCGCCCATGAGATCCGCAATCCCCTCGGTGCCATTAGTCACGCTGCCCAACTGCTGAGCGAGTCTGAAAAATTGGACCAGGGTGACATACGCTTAAGTGAGATTATTCAAACTCACTGTTTGCGCCTCAACAAAGTCGTTGAGAATGTTTTACAAATGTCTCGTCGCAAAACAGCAGAACCAAAAAAACTCAATCTCAGCCGCTGGCTTGATGAGTTTATTATCGAGTTTAAAGCGGGCTTCCCTGAAGGCGCCGATATCCAAGTAAAACAATTAGACAAGGTTGACATCGAGCTGTTATTCGACCCACTGCACTTGTCACAGATACTTGGCAATCTATGTCAGAACGGATTACGATACAGCAAGAAGAAAACCGGCGTGGCACGACTGACGATTCGTATGGGGATAGAATCTGATACCCAATTTATTGATGTCATCGATTATGGTGAGGGTGTGAGCGAGGATTTGATCTCCAACCTTTTTGAGCCCTTCTATACGACAGAAGTGACGGGTACCGGACTTGGTCTATACCTTTCTAAAGAGTTATGTGAAGCGAACAACGCACGACTTAGCTATTCAAAGCGCAAGGGTAGTCGCTTTCGTATCTCATTCGTACAGCGGCCAACCCAATAATTTATTCAGGAAAACGTATAAAGGCAAACATGGATTTAAAGCGCGCCCTAATTGTTGATGACGAGCCAGATATCCGCGAACTACTCGAAATTACGCTTGGCCGAATGGATATCGACACCCGGGCGGCAGCAGATTTAGCCAGTGCGAAAAAACTACTTAGCGAAGGGGCTTTTGATTTCTGTCTAACTGATATGAATCTCCCAGACGGAAATGGCATCGAACTGGTCCAGCACATTTCCGACAACTTTCCGCAAATACCCGTCGCAATGATTACCGCTCACGGCAATATGGAAAGTGCTGTTGACGCACTAAAGGCTGGCGCTTTCGACTTTGTCTCTAAGCCTCTAAATCTTGAACTACTTCGTAAGCTTGTTGATACAGCCCTAAACCTAAAACCACTCACGCCAAGCGAAGAGTCAGACGGTAATCAGGGCCTTATCGGTAACACGCCCGCCATGCTCTCATTGCGCAAACAAATCACAAAGCTCGCGAGAAGCCAGGCACCCATCTACATCAGTGGTGAATCCGGCAGTGGTAAAGAACTCGTGGCTCGCATGATTCACGAAAAAGGCCCTCATGCCAACGCCCCGTTTATTCCTGTTAACTGTGGCGCAATCCCTGGTGAGTTGATGGAAAGTGAATTTTTTGGTCACGTCAAAGGCAGCTTTACCGGGGCCGTCAGCGATAAAGAAGGTTTGTTCCAAGCCGCAAACGGCGGCACTTTGTTTCTTGATGAAGTTGCTGACTTACCATTACCCATGCAAGTCAAACTGTTGCGAGGGATTCAAGAGAAAGCCATTCGTCCAGTGGGTGGACAGCAAGAGATTTCCGTCGACGTACGAATTTTAAGCGCAACACACAAAGATCTGGCCACAGAAGTTGAAAAAGGGACTTTTCGCCAGGACCTCTACTATCGAATCAATGTCATTGAATTAAAAGTGCCAAGCCTACGCGAGCGACTGGATGATGTACCAGAACTCGCCGACGAGTTACTACGCCGCATTTCTGCAGACTACCGAGCCGAAATGCCTAAGATTGAAATCGATGCTATGGAGAGGCTCAAAACTTACCATTTCCCAGGTAACGTCAGAGAACTCACCAATATATTGGAACGCGCATTTACGCTATGTGAAGACAACGTGATTCGTGCTGAGGATCTCAGTCTATCGCCAGCTGAAAGTTCACCGAAACCTGCACCAACTAGTGTCGCTTCTGTGGTACGCGGCGAAGACGCTGGACTAAAGGCTGAGGCGGAAGTAGACGACGATGTCGATACGGAAGCGAGTCCCGCACTACCAGAGGACGCGGATAATCTTGAGTCTTATCTCGAAGGCATCGAGAAAAACGTTATCGTCGAAGCGCTCGAAGCCACTCGCTGGAATAAGACTGCAGCAGCAAAAAAACTTGGTATCACTTTTCGGGCTTTGCGCTATCGTTTGAAAAAGTTAGGCCTCGAATAAACAAGAACGACAACGACATCCTCGTACGAACCTCTGAGACTTAGCCTACAGCCATCAACAATCCAACCGGGCAAACTTCTATACCCGTCGATTGGATAGCACAATGAAGATTCGCGGATTCACGTTGATTGAAATGGTTGCCGTATTAGCCATCATCGCCATTATGGTCAGTATGATGATGCCTTCGGTGGCAAAGCTTTACGCCAGAAATGAGGCGACAACGAGTATTAACTGGATAATAACGGCAGTAAATTTCACCCGTCATGCAGCCATTAGCTTTCGAACAACGGCCACCCTATGCCCCAAAAACCCCGACCACTTTAAATGTGGCGGCCAGTGGCACGAAGACCTAATGATATTCGCCGATAGAAATGAAGACGGTAAATTTAACCAGGAAGACTATCTCATCCATCAAATCAGCAGCCAAAAAGTCACTGGGACTTTCAGGTGGCGATCATTTAGGAATCGACAATATTTGCAGCTCACCCGGTTTGGCTACACCAACTACCAGAATGGTAATTTTGTTTATTGTCCTGGTGCCCGAAACTCAAAGCTAGCGCGACAAATTGTCATCAATGTTCAAGGCAGGGCCCGGATGGTCAATACCCGCGATGATGAAGGCATCCCGATTGACCGCAAAGGTAAGCCTCTTAGGTGCTGACCCAAAGTAACGCTAAGCTTAATGGACTTCTGCAGACTCAATCTGTATCAGCTGATTACCAATCCGGTCACCCGCTGGGGATTGAAAATAGTAGATCTCAACGTCCATCCCAGCTGAAAGCATTTCTAGCGAACCGAAGTCACGACCGAGCATCTTGACCTTCAGCGGCAATGAGTCAGTCGCAGGCCCGAAGTGATAATAATAGCCGCCAATGGCTGCCGTGCGCGCAGCCAGATCAATAGTCTCGATTTTGCCGGTGGTGGTCCGCTCAAGCACAGCATCCTCGATTGAATCGATGATATCGTCAAAGGTCACCAACGCTGAGTTCTGCGATAGCTCGGACTCAAGGTCTTCGCCATAAGCGGCGTGAGCAGTGAACATCAGCGCCACCAAGATCATATTACGAAGCTTCATAGCTTTGGTCCTAGTTAATAGAATCGAGTTCTTTCCAAGATAAGCGACCCGTGTTTTCGCCGCCGCTTGTGTTCGTCTTAGTTGAATCAAGAGATTTATCACTCAACTGCGTAATACGCTTGTCCTCGATGAACGATGAGTCTGTTGGCACAGCATCTTCGAACCGCGTGCCCGCCACCACCTGGCCATCAGCTTCGTCACCGGCATCAAATGCACCATCATTATCCAGGTCGAAAATACCTCGGGTACCAAGACAATTCGTGCCACCTGTTCCTGGACAGAATGACAGCGCAAATCCACCGGCAATATCCACACAACTGGTATCGCTTCGTGGAACCACACTATTCACGAACGCCAGACCACCTCGCAACTGGATGTTACGAATCGCCTTCTCACCAGGGAATTCCGGATCATCAAGCAATTGATTACCGTTCACTGCGACCGCATCCAAATGGTTATACCAACCTTTCTTGCCGCCCTCAGCTGTGGCTGAATAGTCTACTTCGTTATTGGTCAGCGCCCGCACATTGCCAAAGTCTGTATCAAACAGGTTAATAAACCGCTGTTGAACAAGATCGCCAACATCGAGCAGCTCTGGCGACAGTCGATCCCACAATCCGTAGATAGACTGAATATCCTTATTTCTACCATCTGGAATCGTGATGTACGATCCAGTAGCAAAGATCACGATAAAGCCATCGCTCTCCGTTGGGTGTGCAGTGACTATCGGCTGTGTCGTGATTGGTTGCAAGGTTACATTGCCAACATTATCGACATAACTCGCCTCGTAAATCTTGGTAAAGCTCCAATCATCATAGTTGTCCGATGTCAGGTCAAAGCGGAAGAAGTTACCAAAAGTATCCCCCGCGTAGGCATAGTCGAGCGTGCCATTACTGTCCACGTCAATACCTCGCGGCGTACCCAGACCGTTAGGGAACCCATCCTGAACACCAAAGCCAGTATCGATCTTGACGAAGTCCTGCTTGCCAATACATTCGGCTGGTAGCGGACCATTTAGGCTCTCGTTGTGAATCATATCTGGATGACACCAGAGACCGTCCACCCCCTCGTCTATAAAGAGGAGGAATAGTTTCGCGATACCAGCAGTAGAGTTAAAGCCATTACCAAACATCGACACCCAAATTTGATCACCATTATTGTCTTGCATATTGCTCATGGCAATCGTTGGGACACTGAAAGAATATCCCATATCCTTAACCGGCTGCGGTGTATCCTGCAAATCCTGACGCTGGGTAAGTCCAGCCGTCAACAGTGGATTACCGGACTCATCCGTTGGATAGGTATCATCTTCTTCGGTAAATTCCCAGAGCACGACATCAGAGGCGGTCGTTTCCGTCAGCTTAGTCGGGTCCGTGGCGTTCAATGCGAAATAGGCTTTTGCACCAGCGCCCTGGCCGCCAATCAAGAAGCTCACCCACTCTTTATCACCATCATCATCCGCATCCATATAAACGTCGTTCACAGCCGGCGTCAGATCAACAAAGAACTTGTGCTCATAATTGAAATCCAACAACTCGGTGATGCGCCGACTAAAGGTACCCAAAATCAAGTTGTTAGGCATAAAGGCAAACACCTCACTGCCATCATCCGCATCAAATCCATGTAACATGCCATCGTTGGCAGATACATAAATCACCTCATTTCGATCAGCTCGCGTCGCGCGAAAGCTCGAATAAAGGTCGGTCTGAGGGAACGGTGATTGATCTCGTCCTAAGCGGTTAGGTGCGCCAATAAACACCGGGGTTGAATGCACAATGTCACCCAAGCGGCCTTCGATCACAGGTCTCTCACGGAAATTACCCACCGGCCGTTCGTTTGTGGAGTCGCCTCGCAAATAGTCTACGCGCTGTGTCACTTCCGCATTCTTTTGCGCCTCACTGGCTGACGGGTCGGAGATAAACGCATTGCGTTGATCTGTATTGAGAGACACGGGGCGGAAAGGAATACCGACGCTAGCCGCCGCATCGTAGGTCATAATTTGTCGACTGTTGGCAGACTGGGAATCCAAAGCTTCGGCCGAACTCCATACAGGCTCCTCAAGTAAACCAGCATCAGTCAGACTCTGCGCAATCAAATCACCGGTATTGATCTTGGTGTTGTAGAAAGCACGGAAGATGAGCGTGTCTTCCTGAATTTCCTGAGAGTTAAAGCTCACCGCCGAAGCCGCACCGCTACCTTGTGAGAACTCATCAAAGGCTTTTACTAGCTCATCCGCTAAATTCGCAGCGTTACTTGCATCCAGGTACTCGCCGCGACCGTTATAGGCGGCATGACGAACGTCATCCGTCTTGCGCAAATCGGAAGAGAAAGGATTACCCCAGTTGAAGCCGGTCGCGAAGTTAGTCGGATTCGCAGCAACCAGACCTTTCACGCCAAACCCAACCGTATAGGTGGTCATGTGCTGGTGCATGATGTCATTGGCACCATTTTCAAAGGCGTCATCCGCCGCCAGAATGCGATCTCTTGCTGTGGTTGGCACTTCGTTATTGATATCAGGATGGAGATCCCGCTCGTAGTAGAGTATGGCGACGTCGGCCAGAGTCGTGAAGTTTGCTCCTGCGAACGCACCGCCGTCGAAATTGGTGTTGTTATCTCCGTCAGAATCCCCCGTGGATGGACTTGAACCATTCCACGTACCATCTGTAATCAGAAGCGTGAAATTCTGCTGACAATTGCCGTCTGGAGCGGGGAGTATCGGACATGCCGAATCTCCTGCTGACGTCTCAGCCGTACTATCAAAGATATCATTTGCTTTACATTCGAAGTACCGACCAGCATCACGCAAAGATCGTCGCAACGGAGTACCACCGCTACTGTTCGTTGCATAAATCGCATCCAATAACCTCGCTTTGGCGCCGGTCCGCTCTGACGTATTCATTGAAACAACCGGGAGGATGTTGCTTTCGCTATTTAGCTTGGCATAACCCACCCGTATGTTCTCGGCGTTTGCCACAACAACACCCAGCGACGCTTTCGCCGTGAATTCACGACTACGATAGTAGCTAAACCAATTGGCGAAGTTTTGGATCTCTTCGTCGTAGGTACAAGAAGTCACTGTTGTTTGACAGTCCGTGCGTTCAGATCCACGGGGATGCAGGGTGCCGTCATTACGAATTTCAACCAACTCGCCCTCGGAACAACCTAGTACGCGACTCGTGGTGCAACCTGGATCTTCATTGGCAGGAGACGGCGTCGAATCCAAAGCATTGTCGCCATCAAGATCAGTCCACTCATAGTATCTTGGGATATAGAAGCCAGTTGTTTCAACCGTGGTGAACTGAGTGCCACCGGTACACTCCGTACGATAGGATCTACAGCGACCTCTTCTATATCGTCTACAGACCGTTTCACAGACTCTTTCCTCGGTCACAACCGCTCGGCCCGTGAAATCAATCGTGCTGGTTAAATTCGTCGTCGGCGATGAGGACAAAGGATTATGCCGCGCCGCGGATGGCGTACTAGCCGGGAACGCTACATCACTTGTGTCAAGACCTTCCCATGGCTTGTAGCGAATCTCGGGGTTGTAATAGACAGTATTAAAAGATGAGTTCCGTAACCGCCAAATACCTTGATTAGGCGCGTCAACCTCAGCAGGCGCGATATAGCTACTTGAGCCCGCTGTTGCTTTGTTAACGTAGTACAGCGAATGACCAGTAGACACCTGGTAAAGGCCACTAGACCCGTCCGACATAATATCCCACGCCATAGAGCCCGAGTCGTCGTTCACAATCAAAACATTGGGCTCAGGGCCAATCGGCAGTTCTAACGGTGTTTGCGCCAACTGGTAGTCAAACTGCACAGCGCCATCACTCGAGCCCTCAGGTGCACCTTCCAGAGGCGCAATCTGGATTGAAACTTCACCAGGTGCGCAGTGGTCTGGATCTCCCGGCGTATTGGAGTCACAAACCTCAAACAAGAACTTATCATCACCGGCAAACGTTGCGTCTGGACGATAGTTGAAAGAACCATCATCTAAGAATGGCGCAAAAAGCTCCCCATGGGGCGTGACAGCACTCACCAAGTAGAAATACAGCCGATCTGGCTGAGGGTCACCCGCGCCAGGAGTACAGGTTACCAGTCGCGGATCGCAACCCAGTCCATCCAGGTGGGTGTTATCAAGATCCCTAACAAAGTTTTTAAGACCATCTTCTTCGGTCACGATCAGATCATCAGCCTGATCCATTGTGATCACAATCGATTCTTCTACCACCGGCTTGTCGTTCTCAGGCAAGACAAATAGCGTCACCTTGGCACAACGACCATCGGCTGGCGGCGTAAAGGGGGCTTCATTGGCGGGCGCAGCGTCTTGAATACAATAGGTAAACGAATCTTCACCATTGAAGTTAATCCTTGGCCGATAGGCAATCTCGAACTCAGAGATATCCAGCCCCGATATTGTGGTACTGCCACGTTTCGCATCAATACAATCACTAAAGACACAACTAACTTCACCATTAATCTCAATCGTAAAGTCGCCTGTGTCGTTAGGGTCTGCCAGTCTGGTGGTCGACACCAACGCCTGGTTCGCACCCGTTGAATCGACGATATTTTGTCCGACAATGATGACCTCGGCGGGCCCATCGCCCTGATAGTCGTTTCCGATCACATCAAAGTATATGACCGGGCTATCTTCATCAATGATCAGAGCAGCAAAGTCGTCATGGTGATCGTCTACCGCTGCTGGCTGGTCATCGCCTAAACCATTGATCGTGACTGTAAAATTCGCTTGAGCAAACAGTGGCAAAGGATCCGCTGGTAATTCAGGGGGGCGACCCTGGTCTGTGGCACGCAAGTTGATGGCGACCGTACCGTGAGCATCTTTAAATACATCGAGAATGATCGATGGATCTGTCGTTTCAACCACTAGCGTTCGAATGCCGCCATCTGGCGAGTCATCACTGATCACCGTCAGGCCAGTTTCATCAATCATCGGTGTCAAAACAAATTCATTGGGCGAATCAACGATCGTCAAACGGTAGGTCAGAGCCTCATCACCACTCGTGCCATCATTTAGGTCTGCGTCGGAAAATGCAGCCGATAAATCAATCGGAATATCCCCAGAGTCCTCATCAATCGTGTAACTGCTCAGGGAGCCTATCTGGTATATGGGCGCATCATTCATGGACGTAATGGTGACCACCAGAGACATTTCTACGAATGAAATATTGCCGGCAGGATCCGCCGTGTCGGTCGCACGCAGAACCAACGTCGACGTACCGTAAACGTTCTGGGCACTGAATAGACTCAGGTCACCGCTATCAAGATTGAGCTGCAAGATCGATGGATCGGAGTTGCTGATGACATCAAATAGCAAAGAGTCATTGTCTTCGCCCGTATTGGAATCCAAGATTCCATCAGCATCAATATCGAGATCCTTAAACAGATCATTCACAATCACCGTGAATGGTGTGCTGACGCTCGGGTATTGATCTTCCTCAAAACTGACTCCGGCCGCCGCTAAAGCCAATCCAGCGACAGAGATTTCAGGCTGATTGTCATTTCTTGGATTAATAGTGATGTTGATCGTACCCTCGTTGGCGCTTACGGTGTCACCGTCAGTAACTCGATAGGTGGCGCTCGCTAAGAACTTCTCAACCGTCACAACAGACGTCGTGACAAACGTCGCCGAACCATCACCATTGACAGTCAAAGCGCCAACCACAAGACTGTCAACTTCAATATCGACTGGCACGCCGACGAGTCCTACATCACCATTTACCTCGCTGACGAACAGCGTCTGTGCCGGTACGTCCAGGTCAGTGTCATTAGCGACCACGGTAAAGCTCATACTAGCTTGCTCGTCAACCGCAACGTCATCATCAACCGCAGATGGCACGTTATCGTCAAGACCGTTTAGGGTAATTGTGATCGACGCGTCATCCGCCAAACTCGGTAACCCGGTATCATTAGCCGTCACTGTCACAATAAATTGGGGAGTTGTCTCAGCATCTAACTGGGCAACATCGGCGACCGTAATGACACCGCTATTATCAATTAGGAACGCAGTTCCAGTGATGGCGTAAGTAAAGCCTTGAGCAGACTCAGCACCAATAGGTTCTACATCAACCGCTGTCACCGTCCCCACAACCGTTCCGTTGGCTGAGTTCTCATCCACAAAAAACGTTACTGGATCTAGCGTCGGCGCATCGTTCACAGCCTGAACCTGCACATTGATAGTATCGGTCACTGATGCTGAGTCGCTATTACCTGATTCAGTAGCAGTTGCCGTTATCGTCAGCGTGAAATCGTCGTTGTTGTTAGCCGCGACTGTGATGGTCAATCCACCAAGATCTCCGGAATCGACCCTCCATGAACCACCGCCTAAATCAGTACCGGCGCTGAAAGTCGAGCCGCTAGGTTGACCTGTGAGGAACACGGTAAGCGTCTCAGAACCATCAAGGTCAATTAACGTGCCGGTGATGTCGAGCGGGATTGCTGTATCTTCGTTACCAGTTGCTAACGGATTCACTGTGACCGTTAAAGCATCTGCTTTAGGGGTGACAGAAATATTGATTCGGCCAACAGCCGGTGTTGAGAACTGCGTACTGCTATCTCGAATCTCAGTCGCCAGAGCACGAACATCAATCTGGAAGTCCTCTGCCACGTGGGTATCCATCGTCAACATCAATCCTGACTCTGCTTCTGCTTCGGTCAAGGTCCAGACGCCACCGCCCTGATTCACACCAGCACTCAAAGTCGCTGAGGCGATCACGCCACTAATTTGGTAGGTCATAGATTCCGAGCCATCTGTATCGACTAGATCCGCAGCAATGGTGAGCGGCAACGGAACGTCTTCATCTTTCGTTACAGCGTTCGTCACGATCAACGTCGGCACATCGGCAACAGCCAGTATTGTTACAGCAATGACCGCCGGTGCAAGCGTGACAGTACTGGCATCATTATCTGTTGAGGTAGCAATCACGTTAACGCTAAAGTCGCTGTCATCGTGAAGTTTGTTGGTAATCGTTAGGCCAGAAATGTCTGCTTCGGCTAAATTCCAAACACCAGCACCAGCATCGGTCCCTTTGTTCAGCGTCGCGCCAGTCGGTACGCCAGTGACCTGAAATGTCAGCACCTCGGAACCGTCGGCATCAACCAGACTCGATGTGATGGCTAATGTCGTGGGTATGTCTTCACTACCGGTTACTGTAGCTGTCACCGCAAAGTTAGGCAGATCGACAACCGCCGTCACTGTGATCGCGATAGTGTCGCTTGTTGATGCTGTATTACTATTGGCGCCCTCGGTTGCGACCGCGGCAACCGTAAGCGTAAATTCACTGTCGTCATGTAGCTTAGGCCTAATCGTTAGGCCAGTGGCCTGGGCTTCCGTTAGCGTCCAGACACCGCCGCCGCCATCGACACCATTGTTTAACAAGGCGCCCGTTGGAACATTGCTGATCCTGAAGCTCAATGTCTCGGAACCATCCGTATCGACCAGCGCCCCCGCGATTGCGAGTGAGATCACGGTATCCTCATTACCTGCTGCGGTATTGGTGACGGTTATTCCCGGTGCATCCGCTACCGCATTCACGGTAACGGCTAAAGCGCCAGCAACTGAAGTTGCCGTATCACTATTACTCGACTCTGTAGCAGTCGCTGTTACGTTCAAACTAAAATTTGTATCGTCGTGAAGCTTGGGTGTAATTGTCAAACCGCTCACTTGCGCAGTTGTCAGATTCCAGGTGCCGCCACTCGCGTCTGTGCCCTGATTTAAGCTGGCGCCAGTTGGAACACCGCTGACCTGGTAGCTTGTGATCGTTTCTGATCCATCTGTATCGTCCAGAACACCGGTAAAGTTTAGAGAGATCGCCGTATCTTCGTTGCCGCTTGCCGCTGGGACATTAATCGTCGGCGCATCGGCAACCGGCGTTACTGTCACATTTATTGGCGCAGCGACACTCGATGCAGTATCACCGCCGTTTGTTTCAGTCGATATCGATGATACCGAGATCGCAAAATTCGAATCGTCATGTAGCTTAGGCGTTAATGTCAGCCCCGCAGCATCAGCTAAAGTCAGATTCCACGTGCCACCGCCGACATCACTACCATTGTTTAAGATTGCACCAGTCGGTACACCAGTGATTCGAAAGGACAGTGTTTCTGAAAGATCAGTATCAACAAGCGTACCGGCAATAACTAAACCAATGGCCGTATCTTCGTTGCCAGATGCCGCTGCGGTGACAGAGACTGCGGGTGCATCCGCTACCGCATTCACTGTTACGGCCAAAGCACCATCAGCTGAAGTTGCCGTGTCGCCATTACCCGCTTCTGTGGAAGTGGCCGTTACGTTCAAACTAAAATTTGTATCGTCGTGAAGCTTGGGTGTAATTGTCAAACCGCTCACTTGCGCAGTTGTCAGATTCCAGGTGCCGCCACTCGCGTCTGTGCCCTGATTTAAGCTGGCGCCAGTTGGAACACCGCTGACCTGGTAGCTTGTGATCGTTTCTGATCCATCTGTATCGTCCAGAACACCGGTAAAGTTTAGAGAGATCGCCGTATCTTCGTTGCCGCTTGCCGCTGGGACATTAATCGTCGGCGCATCGGCAACCGGCGTTACTGTCACATTTATTGGCGCAGCGACACTCGATGCAGTATCACCGCCGTTTGTTTCAGTCGATATCGATGATACCGAGATCGCAAAATTCGAATCGTCATGTAGCTTAGGCGTTAATGTCAGCCCCGCAGCATCAGCTAAAGTCAGATTCCACGTGCCACCGCCGACATCACTACCATTGTTTAAGATTGCACCAGTCGGTACACCAGTGATTCGAAAGGACAGTGTTTCTGAAAGATCAGTATCAACAAGCGTACCGGCAATGACTAAACCAATGGCCGTATCTTCGTTGCCAGATGCCGCTGCAGTAACAGAGACTGCGGGTGCATCGGCGACCGCCACAACGTTCACATTCGTTGTCGATTGAGACTGTGCGGTAGTCGAATTTGCGGCTTCTGAAGCGGTAGCCGTAATCGTTAAAGGAAAGTTACTGTCGTCGTGGAGATTTAAAGTTACCGTTATATTCGCGAAATTCCAGACTGAGACATCTGTGCTTGCAGCGCTAGAACTAAAGACACCATCGGTAATAGATGCGCCAGCAGGCAACCCGCTGATCACAACTTGCAACGTTTCATCTGTTGTGTCGTTTAAGGCTGCCGTGAGACCAAGGCTAACAGAGACATCTTCATTAGGTGTCAATGTAGCTGCTGAAGAAACGCTTGGCGCGACTGCCTCAGCGGTTACTGAAATAAGGAATACGGCGTCGAAGGTTCCACCATTACCATCATTGGCTTGCGCGCGAATCGAGTATGTCTTACCAATCTCTGCATCAACATTACCAGTGGCGCGCAGATTAGCGCCGTCGGTGTTGAACAAGCCATTATCAGTATCACCAGGACCGGACACAAGTGCATAGGTATGAGTATCCGAAGTATCAACATCTGTGGTTGAGAAAGTACCAATAATAAAATTAGAGCCGGCATTCTCAGTCAGATTGCTATTAGATAGTGTCAGGGTGGTAGGGGCGTCATTTACGCCAGTCACTGTAATGGTGATCAGTACAATGCCATTGTTTGGCTCATTGAAATAACGAGTAGTTGCGCCTGCGACGGTAATATCTACAAACGACTCCCCGGCTGCTAGAAACTCAAATCTGCCGCGAGGATCGTAAGTAAAACTGCCGTCGGCATTCATTTGGAATGGACGGCCTGCACCACCGAGATTGCCAGAGAATGTCGTCGAACCTGTGGGACCAACCGAGCTAGAAGGTGTGAGATTGATTGCTGCGACGACCGAGCCGCCCGGGTCAGGTGGAATGTCGTTGGCCAACACCCCAGGCGCGGCAATACTGAGTAACGAATCTTCGTCGATTGAGTATACATCGCTGGTCGTCGCCATTGCGCCAACGCTACCGATAAGCGCAAACACCGAAACCACATTGATGATCCATCGACGAGAATGAGTAAATAACTTATTCATAGTAGTTTTCCTAGAAGCGCCTTCCGTAGGTGCTCTGAATCATGACGTGGGCCGTGTCTGTACCGCCCGTACCAAATACTGTGATGCGAAAAATCTGCGCTCGACCCGAGCCGGTATCTTGACCAATATTGTCGAGGTTCAGGCGATCCTCGTCTGCAACGACCGTTTTGACGTGTTCGACTATATACTTGGGCTGTTCAGCCACACCTGTAATCACTGTGGCCGCAGTAATAAACCCGGCTGAACCGGACCAGTCAACGCCCGACCAATTTGAGGTGCAGTTGTAACCTCTTTCATAATAAAAGCCGGCATCGTCACTGGGTGAGGTATAACACTGAGCCGGGTTAATCCTCGGGTCATTGCCGAAATCGATTAACGAACTAAAAGTCTCAACCAGCGTCTCTGCATCTTTGATTGCGGCCTCTGTTGCCTGAAAAGCCAGATTGGTATCTCGTGCATTGCGTGCCATACGTTCCTGCAAGGTAGTGGTTTGCACAGAAGACAAGCCGAGAATGGTAATGATCAGCAACATCACCAGGCTCATAAACAACGCAATCCCGGACTGATGCCGCGGTAATGCCCTGCCTGCACTGGACATGTTCATCCGCTATTCCTCATCATTATGGTCTGCGTGAAGGAACGGCGAATCAGACCATCGTATAATTCATCTGTAATACAATCCTGAATCACGCAACCATGGGTCGGCAGGGACGTTGTAGAACCCACATCATCGATACTGTTAACCATAATTGAGACACGAACAGTCGCGACGTTTGTCCAACCATTGGCGGGTACGAAGTTCGCAGAAAAATATTGGTTAGGCACACCGTCCTCATCAGTATCAATACCGTAGAGCAGCTGCAGATCCTCAACGCCTTCAATCAACTCAATCGGCGGCTGGACACCTGACTTGCGCCACAAGCTCAAGGGATTATTACCCGCGTTATTCAAGCCCTCTCCGGGTGCAATGAAAAATGTATGAGACTCAATCGCGGAAACTGCCGCATCGACTTCAAAGGTATTTAACAACGCCAGCCGATCAAAAATATTCTGAGTGGTATCAGGGTCCCCAGTATCGTGACCAACGGTCAAATCTCTGGCGGTTTGTACCGACATTGGACTCCCGTCAGCATTTCTACCCCAGGGGTTACTGGTCGTCACCCTGAAAACAGTGGCTTTCTCGCAATCATGGACCATTGCCAAGTGATCCAGGTCAAATTCCGCCCAGCCAGCTTGCACGCCGACCACCATCGGTTCGGTAGAGGTGGGCATAGTGCCGTAGTTTGTCGTGCTCCCGTCGGAATACCCGCCCAAACGCGCATCAATTTGAGATATATGCCTGAAGGTGACGACATCAGTACCGGACACCACCTCGTCCAGATCTATGCCGGCATCAGCCCCATAGTCATAGGTAGTTTTAAACACCGTGTTCAGCGGATTGGTCATAGGGAAATCGGCGGCCGTATTCGGTAACACGTTCAGCGATGGGTTCCACGTATTGATACCTGCATTATTAAAGCCCTGAATACCAAGCCGCAGATCGAATTCATAAGGAACAAAGGGCGCATTCGATGGACCCATGGTCGTGTGCAAGTTAACGTTGCTAGAAAAACAGCCTCGATAGCCAGCCTGCCGTACCTGCCGACCCACAAAATCCATGGCGAACCTTGCGGACTCCTGCATACGAGACTGCCCCACCAACAACGTGTGCGTCTCAGAATTCGCGACAAACAGCTGTACCACACCCGCTGTTACGACCGACCCCAATGCGAGTGCGATCATCAGTTCAACGAGAGAGAAACCCGAACCGAAACGTTTATGCCTTCGCTTCATTTAAGGCGCCTCCGTTCGGGTTCGAAGAATAATCTGACTCACATTACCTTCCCTATCGTTCACCCATTCCACTGCGACCACATGCACACTGCCCACTCGTTCAATGCTGCCTTTGCCTGTCGGTAGCGAGGCTTGCGAAATGCCAAAATCTGTACAGACAGCGTAAACATCACCATTACTATCGATAGGATTCAAACCGCATTTCCACTGCGCAATATCGAATTCAGCCATTTCATTTCTGTCACAGCTAACATCCATGCAGTTAAATCCCGAAGCGGGCTCAGCATCAATCGCTACCGGCGCATAGTCCGTTAACGCGTTAGCCCGCATTCGATCAAGGATGTCATTGCCAGATTGCAGCGCTTGATCTCGCAGCAGCGCATTTCGATTTTGTTGCAGACTCACGACCTGCATGCCCGCAACACCCAGGACACCGACCGCGACAATCAACATGGCAACCAGCACCTCTATCAACGTAAAACCCTGTTCTCGAATCACTTCTGGTCTCCTAGCAATCAGGCCGTCGGTTGGTATCGGCATCATCTGGTCGATGGGATTTAGACCTGCCAATCGGCGTTACAAAAATCCGCCGACCCTGCTGGCCTTCATAGCAATAGTCGATGCTGACTGTCGAAAAGTTGGCGAGCCCGCCTCTGGCCGTAAAATCAATTGAGGTCTGACCACCCGCATCGACCAGATTGAGCGTCGCATTGGGATTAGTGCCAGGAAAAGCTCGAATCACTGAGCCGTTGCAGTTTGTCGCATTACCAGCCGAATCATCCGTCGCGATAACACACCATCCCGGACCAAATTCGTTCGTTGCCACACCCACTGTGGCGCGGATGCTCACACCAGAACCTGTTCGACCGGCCTCACTGCGAGCCAAATTAACGGCAAGCAGCATTTCATTCACGTCGGTCGCGACCGTATTTCGAGCGATCATTCCCTGAAAGCTGGGTATGGCAACGGTCATGGAAATACTAATAATGGCCAGGCCAATGAGCATTTCCATGAGGGTCACACCGGCGGCACGGCGGATATTGAGCAGCCGAAGAGGCAAAATTCGCGTTCCTTTTACAAACAGAGTCAGAAATTCTACGAGAAACGCGCCACAAGTGGGTTTGAGCCATGATGAGACCACTCATTTTGGGGATGAACGGCAATATTTTGGAGGTTACACGGCCAATACTGGCCATTTTTAGATTTCTGTCAGCGTTCCGTCAGCAGCAAGCTGGATTGTGGTGCCAGAACCACAGGACTGACCAGCAGCGGGCGCTGCTTGTAGAACATAATTATTGGCGGTTAGTGTCGAAAGGGAGATACCAAATTTGGTATTGCCATCATCGGGGGATGTATTAGAACAAAGCGAAGCCCCAGTAGCATCGACGACCGCGCCAATGTAAGTGAAGCCATCACTGAAATGACGTTCCAGTGACAGTGCGCATACCTTAAGATCGGCGACCGCCTGTCCCCGGTAAGTATCGCAGGTATAGGACTGGTAGCTTGGATAAGCAATCGTTGAAACAATCCCGACAATCGCGATAACGATCATCAGTTCGATCAATGAGTAACCTTTCGTTTTATAAAGGGATTTATCGAGTGTCTTATCAACTGTCTGAGCCATGCCTTCCTCTCTCTTCAAATAACGTCAGCGCAATGCTTTAGGAAGCGAAAACTCAATATTCTCCTCCCGCGTGATCACATTTTCTATGGTGGCGTCTTCAATACAGTCTAGTCGCGCAATTACTCTTTCGACAAGACTTTCCGGCGCACTGGCACCAGAAGTCAGACCAACTCGCTGCACGCCTTTAAACCAGTCCGGATTAATTTCGGATTCATCGTCAATTAGATAGGAAGGTACGCCTAATCGCTCACCCAACTCTCGCAACCGGTTTGAATTGGAACTGTTGGCGGAACCCACAACCAAAATCAATTCGCATTCTTGCGCTAAGGCTTTTACAGCATCTTGACGGTTCTGCGTCGCGTAACAGATATCGTCGGTACGTGGGCCCTTAATTTCCGGAAATTTGTCCTTCAAGGCGACGATCACCCGAGCAGTATCATCCACGGATAACGTCGTCTGGGTGACAAAAGAGACATGGCTTGGATCTGCCAATTCCAACGCTTGAACATCAGACGCAGTTTCGATGAGATGGATACGCTGCGGATCCTCGAACTGCCCCATAGTGCCTTCGACTTCAGGATGCCCCGCATGGCCGATCAAGATTGTATCTCGTTTCTCGCGAGAAAAGCGCTGTACCTCATTGTGTACTTTCGTGACTAAAGGACAGGTTGCATCAAAAACTTGAAGCCCTCGTTCTTCTGCCTCTTGCCGAACCGCCTGGGACACACCATGCGCACTAAAGATCACGTGCGCACCGGGCGGCACATCTTCTAGCTCATCGACGAAGACGGCACCTTTATCCCTTAGTTCCGCTACGACGGTTTGGTTGTGTACGACCTCATGCCGAACGTAGACCGGCGCACCAAATTTCTCGAGTGCTCGATTCACAATCTCGATTGCGCGATCCACGCCAGCACAAAAGCCTCGTGGGTTGGCCAGTTTTATTTGCATCAGCCACTGACCCGCAATATTTCATTCGAAACCTGGGCGACATTGAGAATAGACACGTCAAACAGAATCGTCTTACCGGCTAGAGGGTGATTGAAATCAACATCCACATAGTCATCATCGATGCCGACAATAACACCGGGCAGCTCAGCATTTTGGGCGTCCGAAAATGACATCATCAAGCCCTCTGCCAACTCCATATTCTTCTGGAAACTGGACCGTTTAATCCGTTGAACGTTATCTTCATTGGGCTCACCAAATGCATCTAGCGCGGCAATTTCCAGCAACTGACTATCCCCGGCTTTGAGACCAAATAGCGCTTTTTCGAAACCCGGCAGCAAATTACCATCTCCAACAACGAAGTCCACTGGCTTATCACCAGTAGAATCAATAACCTCACCGGACCCAAGACTTAACGAAAACGTTAGCGTCACTTTGGTTCCTGGACCGATCGGCGCCCTTGCAGAGCCTATAGAAAGACTTACATCAGCCATTTTTACTCTCCACCGTTTTATCAGTATCTTTTTTTAGAAAAATTTCAAGAATCAACACAACTGCGCCAACCGTAATAGCGCTATCTGCGACGTTGAAAGCAGGGAAATAAGCGTCATCCCAATGCACAACTAGAAAATCTACAACATATCCTACGAAAGCTCTGTCAATCAGATTACCTACCGCGCCACCTAGAATTAGCGCAAGGCCAAATGCCAGCAATTTTTCCTGCTGACGAATCCGATACAGCCATACGCTCACATAGGCAGACACTAGCGCCGAAATAGAAACGAGAAACCAGCGCTGCCAACCGCCTGCGTCATCAAGAAAGCTGAATGCCGCGCCACTATTGTGCAGAAGCGTGAGTTTAAAAACGGGTAAAATCACAATCGACTCACATCGACCTTGCACGCACAGGGTCAGCAGATCCGACATATACCACTTCGACCATTGATCCAGGCTTATCAGCAAAACGACGAGCGCAACATGAATCATACCGACTGCCTGATTGAAAAATAGTTTCGCGCGGACTCAATGTCCTGCGCGATTGCGGTCTTCAAAGCTTCCAGACCGTCAAACTTTATTTCGTCGCGAATTTTGTGACGAAAGATAACTTCAACATTGCGGCCATAAATATTTTCCGCGAAATCGAACAAGTGTACTTCGAGAGCCGGCTTCATGACGGCTTCATTCAGCGTTGGCCGCACGCCTACATTCGCGACCCCCTGCAAGCGTTTACCCAAACCGTCTAACTCTACAGCGTAAACGCCGCTGATCGGCGCCCGATACCGATGCAGCTGAATATTGGCCGTTGGTGCATCCAGGGTCCTGCCGAGTTGCCGACCGTAGACAACCTTACCCATAATAAAATACTCATGCCCAAGCAAAGCTTCCGCTTCCTCAAACTCACCTTCAGCGAGACATTCTCGAATGCGCGTACTACTGACTCGATCATCCCCTAGCGTCATCGTGCGCAGGTTGGAAACCTCGAAGCCGTAGCGCTCACCCGCGGCAACAAGCGTCTCATAGTTGCCGCCACGCCCTTGCCCGAATCGAAAATCGTCCCCCAAAAACAGCGACTTAACGCCAATTTTCCCTACCAACATTTCGACAAAAGTTTCCGGCTGCATATTCCTGGTCGAATCATTAAATTGCATGCAGAACACAATATCGACGCCATACTGTTCAAGTAAGTAAACCTTTTCGCGAAACCGTGTGAGCCGAGCAGGCGCACTGTACTCATCAAAGTATTCTTTAGGCTGAGGCTCAAAGCAAATCAGCATGCTACGCACACCAAGCGCATCTGATTTTTGTCGAATCTGCTTAAGCAAGACCTGATGGCCACGGTGCACACCATCAAAGTTGCCGATAGTCACGACACATCCCTGATGATGAGGTTTTAAGTTCGCGATGCCGCGTACAATTTCCATCGCTATTTCATTAACTCTTTAATCTTTATTCCAGTCACCAAAAGAGTCGCGCCGTAGACGAACGCACCCCCTAAACATATCGTTAACATCCAGCCTAGCCGCGGCCAAAATTCCATACCAAACCACGCAGCCTGCTCGGGCAGGCACCATAACAAAAACCAGAGCATCAGTCCGTTACCGGCAAGAAGTTGCAGCATAAATCTCCACCACCCTGCTGGTAGTCGAAAGTGCCCCGCCCGCGCCAGGCCAAACCAAAGCAATCCCGCATTCAAAAATGCTGCAAGCGAGGTCGCCAGCGCCAACCCTACATGCTGCAAGTGCCACACAAACGTCAGGTTTAGCACCATATTGGCAATCAACGTAATAATACCGAATCGAACCGGAGTTTTTGTGTCCTGCCGAGCAAAATATCCCGGCGCTAAAACCTTCACCAGCATATGCCCTAATAGCCCCAGACCGTATGCCGCAAGGCTCATACCAGCCATTTGGACGTCGCGTTCGGTCAACTCACCCTGATAAAACAACGTCGTGATCAAGCGCTCAGATAAAACCACCAGGGCAATCGATGCTGGCACTCCAATCAAGAACACCATTTTGACTGCCCAGCTTAAGGTCTCCTGAAACGCTGCCGGATCGTTACCCTGCTGCCTCGACAGACTCGGTAGAATCACGGTCGCAATGGTAATGCCAAATAGCGCGAGCGGCAGCTCTAACAAACGGTCTGAATAATAGAGCCAAGAAATGCTCCCAGTGGGAAGAAATGATGCGATTACCGTATCCAGCAAAAGGTTGATTTGCCCCACAGAGACGCCCAACAAGGCGGGCAGCATCAATGTCATGACCTGTTTTACGCCTGGGTGTGAGAATTCAACTTTCGGCCTCACAAGTAACCGCTCGCGGGCCAAAAAAGGCAGTTGAAACAGTAATTGCAAGATTCCAGCGAGTAGCACGCCCCAGGCCAGAGCAACCACCGGTGTCGTCATATAGGGCGTGATCACCATCGCCGAGCTAATCAGGCAGACATTGAGCAGCACAGGCGTAAACGCTGGCGGACCGAAGCGGCCATAACTATTTAACACAGAACCAGCAAACGCCGTCATGCAGATAAGAAACACGTAGGGAAAAGTGAGTCGTAGCATTTCTGTGGCCAGGGCCAGCTTTTCTGTCTCACCACCATAGACATAACCGGCGGCAAATAAACCTATCACCAGAGGTGCACCCACGACCCCAATAACGGTAAGCACGAGCAGATTAAGCCCAAGTGAGCCACCTATCGCTGCGATCAGCCCCCTGACTTCTGCATGAGATTTTTCTGTGCGATATTGAGAAAGTACAGGAACAAAGGCCTGGGCGAACGCACCTTCACCAAACAAACGACGGAAAAAGTTGGGAATCCGGAACGCCAGAAAGAAACTATCGGCCCCCGCGCTGGCACCAAAGAAGTTGGCGATTACCATATCCCGAACCACGCCGAGGATTCTAGACAGCAACGTCATGCCCGACACGACGCCTGAGGTCTTCACCAGCCCCCCGCCGGGCGGGTCTTTCGGCGCTATTGTTTCAGAATCAGTCATTTACCTAGTCTATCGTTTTAGAGCCTTCAGCGTCTTGAGTTAAGAGCCTTCAGCGTCTTTTAAAATAGAGCCTTCAGCGTCTTGAGGTAAAAAGCATCACGTCCCCCTGTAGTAGACTTCTTCAGGTCCACTGGACGCCAATCCAGACAGCTTCGCTAACATTGACAAAGGTCGTTGTAATCGGCACACTCCGCCCCCTTAAATTCCAGACCTATTCGAGGAAAATCGAACGTGGCAAATACCCCACAAGCAAAAAAACGTGCTCATCAGGCTGAAGGCCGACGCAAGCAAAACGCCAGTCAGCGCTCTAATATGCGTACGGCAATAAAGAAGACACTGGCTGCAGTTGAAAGCGGTGATTACGAAGCAGCAACCGCAGCCTATGTCGCTGTTGTACCTGTGCTGGATCGCGCCGTGACTCACGGCATTATTCATAAAAACAAAGCCTCTCGACATAAGTCTCGGCTGAATACTAGCGTTAAAGCCCTTAAAGCCTGATCGTCAGACCTTCTACCTGATCGTCCGACCTTCTAATGGCAACAGATTATTGGCTGATGCTCTAATTAACGGCCAGTACTAGATTGTCTCGGTGTATGAGTTCCTCGTCGCCGGGATAGCCTAGAATCCGCTCAAACTCCTGGCTACTTTTACCTGCTATTTTTGCGGCTTCGTCATGCCCGTATGCCACCAAACCGCGAGCAACCTCGCGTCCATCAGGACCCACGCAAGAAACCATCTCTCCGCGAGTAAACTCACCGCCGACGCTAACGACACCCACCGGTAACAAACTGCTACCCTGATTTTTTAACACTCGGACGGCACCCGCATCCAGATGCAAGCTGCCTCGACAAGGTAAAGCTGCCAGCCATTGCTTTCGCGATACCAGCGGCATTTTATCTGAGAACAGGATCGTGCCCGTACATCGGCCCGCGGCAAGCTCACGGATCACTTCAGAAGCTGTACCTGATGCAATCACCGTGTTGGCGCCGCTGCGCGCAGCCGTTCTGGCGGCGCGTATCTTGGTGATCATCCCGCCTCGGCCAAGAGCACTACCCTCACCCGCCATGTCATCGAGCCCAAGATCGTCTGCCTGCCTGGCGCGGATCAGCATGGCATCAGGATGAGTTCTGGGATTGGTATCAAATAGGCCAACCTGATCGGTTAGAAGCAACAAGGTGTTGGCTTGAATAAGATTGGCAACCAGCGCCGCCAACGTGTCGTTGTCACCAAAACGAATTTCGTCGGTGACGACCGTGTCGTTCTCATTTACTACGGGAATCACGTTCAGCTCCAGCAGACTCTTAAGGGTCCCGCGCGCGTTGAGATAACGCTCTCGGTTGCGCAAATCATCGCGGGTCAATAACACCTGGGCTGTGTGCAGCCCGTACGTCTGGAATTGCGATTCGTAAGCCTGAATAAGCCCCATCTGACCAACCGCTGCTGCGGCCTGCAATTTTTCAAGAGATTGGGGCCGCTTTGACATGCCAAGGCGACTCATGCCCTCGGCCACGGCGCCGGAAGAGACCAGCACGACTTCAATACCCGAACGTCTTAACTCGACAATCTGCTCTGCCCAGTCAGCAATCAGGTCGAGCGCTAATCCTTTACCATGGCGAGTCAGCAGCGAGCTACCTATCTTAATAACCCATATCTGCCCGGCATCATAAGCCTCGGGCACAATTTTTATATTAGCTTTTATGTCGGCATTTCTGTCTGCTTTGATATCGCCTTCAGTGCTCACGGTTCGTAATGAACCTCGACATCGTGACCATCGTCCTCATCATCGCCGTCTTCCAATGCGGTCTGATTGCGGCGAGATCTTCGTAAATCACGCTGACGCTGAGAATAGGCATGGGTTTCTTCGCGAATTTTTCGCTCGGCTTCTTCAAGGGCAGCCGCTTCTTCCTGGGAGCGCTGCAACTCGAGCATGTATTCCTGAACAGCCTGGCAGAGCTCTGCCGTTCCCTTACTTGTGACTACCGAAATACTGAAAACCGGCCCCTCGTGCTGAATGTCGGTTAATACCGACTGCATCTTCTCCTCGGCTTCTGCAGGAGGAAGCAGGTCCAGCTTGGTAAACACTAACCAGCGATCTTTCCCGGCTATGCCTTCTGAATACTCTCTGACTTCTTTCTCGATAACTCGATAATTATTCGCCGGATCAGAACCATCAACCGGGGCAATATCCAACAAATGCAAAAGTAACCGGTTACGAGACAAGTGCTTTAAAAACTGCACGCCAAGTCCGGCGCCTTCTGCCGCGCCTTCAATCAATCCCGGTATATCAGCCATCACAAAGCTATTGTCCCCCACCTTTATCACACCCAGGTTAGGCACCAGGGTTGTAAATGGATAATCGGCCACCTTCGGTCGTGCGGCGGAGACAGAACTGATGAGAGTAGATTTGCCAGCATTTGGCAGACCCAGCAAACCGACGTCTGCCAGTAGCTTTAACTCAAACCGCAAATCGCGGACTTCGCCAGGAGACCCCGGACTAGTTTGTCTTGGAGCACGGTTGGTACTGGATTTAAAACGGGTATTACCAAGACCGTGAAAGCCGCCCTGAGCAACCAGCAATGTATCGCCCACATCATTGATATCACCCAGATAATCACCACTTTCTTCATCAAACACGCTGGTTCCGAGTGGCACCTTCATATAGACGCTTTCACCCTTTGAACCTGTCTGATCTTTACCCTTACCGTGCTCGCCTTTTTGCGCCCGGTATCTTGGCTGAAAGCGAAAATCTATTAGCGTGTTCAATCGTTCATCGCCGATCAGGTAAACGCAGCCACCATCGCCACCATCGCCACCATCAGGCCCGCCCTTGGCAATATACTTTTCACGACGAAAGCTCAGGCAGCCATCGCCACCTTTTCCGGCTTCCACACGCACACTGGCTTCGTCGACAAATTTCATTGCGTTACTTTACCTGCTTGAAGTGAAAAGTTGGAACAAACTCTCTCGAGAACTCTGTGTTGAATAACCCCGAAAAAAACCCGACAAAAAACAACCTCAAAAAAAAGCCCCGTCGATGACAGGGCTTTTTTAAATTCTACTAAACAGTTAAGCCTCTGCAACAACATCCACATACTTGCGCTGCTTCGGCCCGCGAACCGCAAACTGGACCTTGCCGTCGGCTTTAGCGAACAATGTGTGATCCTTGCCGCATCCAACGTTCTTTCCAGGATGAAACTTAGTGCCACGCTGACGGACGATAATGTTACCCGGGACCACTACTTGACCGCCGTATATCTTCACGCCCAGGCGTTTCGCCTCGGAATCGCGACCGTTTCTAGTACTACCACCTGCTTTCTTATGCGCCATTGCCTAGCCTCCGGTAATGTCTGTGATTTTGACTCGCGTATAGGCTTGACGATGTCCAGCCTGACGACGGTAGTGCTTGCGTCGACGCATTTTAATAATAGTGATCTTGTCATCGCGACCATGCTTGACGATTTCTGCTGAAACTTTTCCGCCTTCAACAAAAGGGGTACCGATTTTTATATCCGCACCGTCGCCGATCATCATCACTTCATCGAAATTAATCGTTGCGCCGGCCTCGACATCTAACTTCTCGAGATTGAGTTCTTCACCAGGCTCAACGCGATGCTGCTTACCACCACTTTTAATTACAGCGTACATGTTCTTTGTCTCTATTTTGTTTATTTGGCCAACCTAAGAGCGGTTTGGGCGGTTGTTCCTAAATTCAGTTACAAAGGTCCAAATTCGGTTAAAAAAGGCCAAATTCGGTTAGGAATTGAACTTCCGCGAAACCATGGGCTAGCCCAGAATCAGGGTGCGTAATTCTACGGGATGAAATTCTCGCAATCAACCGGTTATTCAGCCATTTTCAATAGCCCAGTAATATCGCCATGGACGCTATTGTTACTATTTCAGCGCTTGACAGGCCATAGCCTCAACTCTAGCATTCTGCCCTTCAGTCAAGCTCAAGGCCTGCCTGTCACCGCCCTAACTGAGCCGCCAGATGAAATTACCCTTTTTCGCTGTTGTCGAGCAGGACTTTGCCGCCGTCAATCAGCTTATTCTCGACAGCCTAAGCTCTCACGTGCCATTGGTGGAAGAGATCTCTGAATACCTAATTGATGCTGGCGGCAAACGCTTGCGTCCGTTACTGGTACTTCTGGCTGCCAATGCCTCGGGTTATCAGGACCGTCAGCACATTCCCCTGGCGGCCATCATAGAGTTTCTTCACACCGCCATGCTCCTGCATGACGACGTAGTCGATGCTTCAGAGCTTAGACGGGGACGGAAAACCGTCAATGCTACCTGGGGCAATCCAGCCAGCGTGCTCGTAGGCGATTTCCTTCATTCCCGCGCTTTTGAAATGATGGTGGAGATCGGCGACCTGAGAGTGATGGAAATTCTCTCCCATGCGACCAACAGCATAGCTGAAGGTGAAGTTCAGCAGCTCACCAATATTCGCAATCCAGATATTTCTGAAGCGAGTTACATGGAAGTGATCAGCCGTAAGACCGCGATGTTATTTGAAGCGGCGTCCCATTCAGCCGCGGTTCTTGCCGGCGCAAACCAACAGGACGAAGCAGCCTTGAAGAGCTTTGGCCGGCATATTGGCCTCGCCTTCCAGCTAGTGGACGATGTACTCGACTATCAGGGCGACACGGCGGATTTAGGCAAGAATGTGGGCGATGACCTGGCAGAAGGTAAAATGACCCTGCCGCTGATTATCGCCAGAGCAAGAGGCAATCGAGAGCAGGCTGATTTTGTTAAGAATGCGATCATGAGCGGCGGCGTTGAGAACCTGACTGATATGGTCAAGGTTGTGACAGAAACCGGCGGACTCGCCTACACGCGGCAGTTGGCACTGGAACAAACCAAAGCCGCCAGCGTCAGTATTGAGTGTTTAACGGAATCGCCCTTCAAAACTGCCATGCAGGAACTGGCCACCTTCTCGACCTCGCGCAGTTTTTAGGTCGCGATGAGCGCTTCTGGGAAGCTATAGGTCAATCGATAGATAACACCGGCACTATCATCCGAAATCAGCAAGCATCCATCGCTTAACTGCAAAAAGTCTACTGGCCTGCCATCGATTAGTACCTTATATAGTACCTCGTAATTGAGCTGGCTGTTTTGTTCTTTGGCCATCGTGATCCGATAACCCGTATGCCCGGCCTCTGGCGTCCGATTCCAGGAATCGTGTTCGGCAATCAACGGCTGATGGCGCAGACCCTTCGGAACATTTCACCGGTGTAGAACAGCACTCCCAGGGGCGCGACGTGAGGCCCAAGCAGCCTCGCTGGCTCAACATATTGATCAGCCACCTGCGCCTTCGCGCCAAACTCTGGATCAGGTTGGCTGTCAGCGTGATAAAAGGGATAACCAAAACGCTAACCAGCAGCAGGCACTCGGTCTAATTCGCGCGGCGGAAATTCATCAGCCAAAAGATCTCGACCGTTATCGGCAAACCACAACTCGTCGCTTTCAGGATGCCGATCAAAACCGACGGTATTGCGAACGCCCGTCACGTATATCTCAGGCTTTGGGTCTTTTACATCGAGCCGCAAAATCGATGAACTTCCAACTATGATGCCGCTCCGTCGGGAGATCACCGACAATTACATTGGGTTCTGGTGGACCTGAAAGTTTGCTATCAATCCCACGATACTCAAGCATCTCGCTCACTGCGACCACATACAAATTGCCATCTTGAGAGGCGACGCCACTCGGTAAATTCAAGTCTGTTTCAATCTCGATTACCTCGTCAGAGACATGGTCCCCATCACGATCCACCACAGCAAATATTTTACCGAGGCGCCTCGTCCCGACGTAGACAATGCCTTCAACACCTTGCCTCATCTACCTGGCGTTGGGCACCTCGGCGTACACTGCAATTTTATACCCTGCGGGCATGTTCAGGTTTTCAAGCAGTAACACTTTCGCGCCAACCGTAAAAGAGGTCAGCACGAAACTGAGAGCGAAAAACAACCTAATAAGCATGTGATTTTCCAGCAGCTAAAACGAAAAGAAGGTAAACGTCACACCAATACAAGGTGAGTAGATGGCTGATTTATATCACGTAAGCATCACCTGAAGCGCGAACTGTAATTTCACTGATAGAGACGCCCCAGGGTTGATTGATGGCATAGATAATTTGATCAGCGAGAAATGCGGGGTCCAGGGCGTAGTATTCTATATTCTCTGGATCCATCAATTCCGCAGGAACCTTGCCCTCCGCCGCTTGAGCAAACCTTCCCATGTATGCCTCAGCATTACCGCCCAAAATGCCGGACACTGCCATGGGATTAATCACCCCCGCGCCAAGCCCCGTGGCCGGAACGCCTGTCGGTTTAACATTGGTTACCTTGATCTTACCCTGCGTCTCTTGGCGCAAAGATTCTGAGAGGAAATCGACCGCCGCTTTAGTTGCGCCATATACGCCGCCACCCGCTACCGGGAAATTGCCGTAGATCGACGACAGATTAATGACCTGCCCGCGCCCCTGGAGGATCATCTGATCATAAACAGCGCTAATGCCGTTCAACACACCCTTAAAATTGATATCGATACACCGCTCCCAGGCATCCTTTGCGGCCGCATGATCAGCAAAGAACGCGAGCGGCATAATCCCCGCATTGTTGATCATGACATCAATACTGCCAAACGTTTCAATTGCATGTTTTGCCAGCGCATCGGATTGCTCACGACTCGAGACGTCAGTCTTTAAGCCGGTAATCTGACCGTTACTCGCCCGAATCTGCCCGACAGTTTCGTTAAGGAGCATTTCATTGATATCCGCCGCGACCACCCTGGCACCTAAAGCTGCGGCTTTCTCACTGACTAATCTACCAAAGCCACCAGCTGCACCGGTGACCACAATGACTTTACCTTTCATATAATCAGTCATACCAATACCCCTCACTTACCTAAAACTGGAGTCCACATTATGGTTTTTCTCCTTCCTGTGGGCAATCAGACAGATGACCAAACCGAAGCAGACAAACTGTTATAGTCTGTTGCTAGGATTAACGGGCTATACGAGATTGGCTATCATGCATCTAGTTCAAAAAATCAGGCGTTTCTTCAACCAAATTTCCGAAACTCGTCAAAAAGTCGACGAAATACAACAAACATTGGGTCGCATCGAATTTCGTCAGCTACAAACCCTTTCAGATAGTGATTTTCACCATCACGAATTTAAAGTCTATTCACAGTGGGGTGAAGATGGGCTCATTCAGTATCTTATCGCCAATCTAACTGTGCCAAAACGCTTCGTGGAATTCGGCGTGGAAAACTACACGGAATCAAACACTCGCTTTTTGCTCACCAACAACAATTGGTCTGGGCTAATCATGGATGGCTCGCAAAGTAATATCGACTATATCAAGAACGACGATATTTACTGGCGCTATAATCTTAAAGCAGTATGTGCATTTATTACCAAAGACAACATTAATGATCTTCTCAAGCAGAACGGCATGTCCGGCGAAATAGGTCTGCTGTCTATCGACATTGACGGTAACGATTATTGGGTATGGGATGCAATAAAACAGATTGAACCTATCGTCGTTATCGTCGAATACAATGCTCGTTTCGGCGCAAGTGAAGCCGTAACCATTCCCTATGACCCAAATTTTAATCGTGGTCTAGCGCACTACTCAAACACGTACTACGGCGCCTCACTCTGTGCTTTAGACTACCTGGCCAAACAAAAAGGTTATTCCCTTGTAGGCTGTAATTCTTCAGGCAACAATGCTTTCTTCGTCAAGACGACACATCTCACAGAAAAAATTACTGGGAAGTCTCCTTCAGAAGTGTTTGTTTCTCACCAATTTCGAGAAAGCAGATCAACAACAGGTAAACTGAGCTATCTCGACAAAGAAGCGGAGAAGAAAATTCTCTTAACTCTCCCATTAATTAAAATACCTTCCGGTCTTAACGAGGTATCCTAATATCAGTATGACGAAAACAGATTCAAAAAAGATCTTGATAACGGGGGGGCATGGTTTTTTTGGTCAGCATGTCGCTCATCTGTTTAGGCAAAAAGGGCATGATGTCTACGGCATAGGTCATACTAATTTCAATCAGAAGACGCTTCCAAGCACTGACTATTCCGACTGGCTAACCGCTGACGTAGATGCTGAAAATCTCAAACATTTTCAGCATCGATTTGACTGCGTAATCCACTGCGCCGGCGGCGCAAGTGTCGCTTCATCATTGTCAAAACCTACAGCAGATTTTGAGAAGTCAGTCTCCACGACGCTCGCTGTACTCAACTTTATCCGCGAATCTTCTCCTGACTGTTTGTTGATATTACCCTCAAGTGCTGCCGTTTATGGACAACAAGATAATGGCCCGATATCAGTTCACAGCCCGAAAAAGCCAGTCTCTCCCTATGGCTCCTCGAAGAAAATAGCAGAAGATCTTTGCCTCTCTTACAACCAGTTTTTCGATGTTAATGTAACAATCATTCGATACTTCTCACTGTATGGGCCAGCACTCCGAAAACAACTAATTTGGGATGCATGCAACAAGCTTAATAGCACCCCTGCGCAGCTCCAATTTGGGGGCAGCGGCAGCGAAACCCGAGACTGGTTGTACTGTACAGACGCTGCTGAGCTTGCATATTGTTGCTTTTCGGCAAACAACAGGCCACTCATCATCAATGGCGGTTCCGGACAGGCTTTGACTATTAGCAGCACACTCGAACTTTTGTCCGGTATCATTGCTAACGATACTGCTGGGGCAAGCGCAATCACCTTTGACAAAAAGGTTAGACCAGGCAATCCTGACCATTATCAGGCAGATATTTCAGATGCCATGGCGCTTGACTGGGCACCAAAGGTGTCGCTTGAAGTGGGACTGAAAAAATATTGGGAATGGTTTAAAAGCCAGGCATGACTAGTGAATAAAATCGACCAATCAAAAAAAAAGATCAGAATTGCCTTTGTTGATCAAGCCTCCAGCGACTGGATGGGAGGCCTAAACTATTATAAAAATTTGCTGTTCGCACTCAAGCAGGCCTCCGATTCAAACATAGAGCCCATTGTCTTTGTCGGCTATAAAACATCGCCTAAAACTGTAGAGTCATTTTCAAAGCTAGCCACAGTCATTCAGGATTCACAGTTCGATCGATCCAGTTTTCGATGGTACCTACACAGAATATCGACTTCCATTTTCAAAACCCCCTATTTCCTCAACAAACTTATCCACAAATACAATATCGACATTCTCTCCCACGCTAACATCACAATGCCAGGTACCGAGTGCAAGGTAATAAATTGGATTCCTGACTTCCAGCACGTGCATTTGCCAAACCTTTTCCCTAAGGAAGAACTCCGACACAGAAACAAGCTATTCAAGGATTTGATTAGCGAGGCTGACATTACCGTGGTTAGCAGTAACAGTGCAGCGGCAGACTCCCTTGAGGTTGGGCTTTTCGATCAGGAAAAAATTCGAGTTTTACAATTTGTCTCTCAACCATCTTCTGGAAAATCGGACAAAATTGGCGCTATCGAACACGTCCGAAAAAAATTTCAACTACCAGAAAAGTTTCTTTTTTTACCAAATCAATTTTGGAAGCATAAAAATCACTTGCGGGCATTTCAGGCAATTTGCGAACTAAAATCAGAGATACCGAATTTTACACTGGTTTGTACTGGCTCAATGGAACCCGATTATCGAGACCCAGACTATGTACAATCATTGGTTCGATACATCACTGAACGCTCGCTCGAAAAACAGATACGCCTTTTAGGGTTAATAGAGTACGCCGAAGTATTGCTACTCATGCGTCATTCAATAGCGGTGATTAATCCCTCTCTGTTTGAAGGTTGGAGCTCGACCGTTGAAGAGTGCAAAAGCATGGGAAAAGGAATGATACTCTCAGACATTCCAGTCCATTTGGAACAAGCACCTCCAGACTCAGTATACTTTGACCCTGCGCTGACTGAATCCCTGACGGTACTGTTAAGGAATGCCTGGCTGACCAAGCATGCAGGACCTGATCATCAGCTGGAAAAAAATGCTTCAGATCAACTTACGCTGAGAACGCAAGAGTTTGCCAACAATTATATCGCCATTGCGCGGCAACTAATCCCTCAACCATCCTCTCAGCGGCGACTGTAACCTTAAGTCATGAACGAAAATAATCAATCACAGACGAAAATCGGCGCTACCTTGCGGTACGGCACTGACGGATTCTGGCTGATAACAGAGAAGATACTACGCATACTAAACGGTCTCATCGTCACCGCAGCGATTGCCCGATACGTTGGACCAGAGAGTTACGGCATACTCTCTTTGGCTCTGGGTACCGTTCTCATATTCTCTGCCGCAGCAAGCATGGGCTCTGAAGATATCAACGTAGCAGAACTCGCTCGGCGGGAAAAATTCGAGCAGTGGCGATATATGCTATCCGCACTTGTGATTCGGGTTGTCTGGGGGCTGATTTGTCTCTTTATGTTCTGTCTCTATATGTTGATTTCTTCTGAGCAAGAATTTCTGCTTTGGGTACTGGCCCTGCTGATTCCACTCGGGGCATTTTCTATGCTCGGCAGCAAGCTCCATGCTGATGGTGAATTTCGACGCTATGCAATTTTAAGTAGTATCAGTGTGATGGTTGGAGCGTTAATAAAAGTAACGAGTATTTATCTCGAGCTACCATTGATCTACTTCGCTGGCGCCATCTGTTTGGACGCAGTCAGCCTTATACTGCTCCAACTGTTTGCCGTTTTCGGGCGAACAAACAAATCGTTGGCAAACGAATACTTTAGTTTCGACAATGCCTTGGAGTATTTTCGCCTCTGCCTCCCGACCGCGTTGTCAGCTATCTTTGTCGCTATCTACTTTCGCCTTGAACTATTCGTTGTTAATGCGGAACTGGGGAATGTAGAAACAGGTCTCTGGGCAGCAATACTCTTATTCTTGACGCCCTGGTCAATGGTCTCAAGTGCGATTCTGCCCATCGTGAATCGACAACTCGTCAAACAAGGGCTTGCTGATGTTAACTATGAGAAGAACCTGGTCAAGCTGATACGCATCATGCTTGCCATCGCTGTGGGCGCCATATTTTTGAATATCCTTGCCTCCGTGACCGTGATACCACTGCTTTTAGGAGAGAAGTTCGCGCGTACTACAACTTCAATCTGGATCGTCTCATTTGCACTCATTCCCATGTTTCTTGGCTCGGTACAGGAGATTTGGATTGCGCACCAAAGAACCACCGGTACCGTTTTGAAAAAAGTACTCATCGGAATCCCTTTATCGTACGTGTTCCTGCAGGTGTTTATTTCAATTTGGGGTTTTACCGGGGCTGCAGTAGCATTACTCTGTTCTTATACGTCTACGGCAATATTGATGAACACTATATTTGATCGTCCTTTTCTGAAATTAACCCTTCGAGCACTGGGGTTTGCCCATGGCTGAGATTGACTACTCTCTGCACTACCGGCGTTGGCACGACAATAGTGATAAGGAGTTTCTCGAATACGCGAAAATGTATGAGCGGTTACTGGGCAGCCATCTTTCTCATCTGAGTCGCGACGCGACAGTTCTAGACTATGGTTGTGGATCCGGTTTGCTGGTCAACTATTTACTGCAGAAGTTCAAAAACACTATTGGCATTGATGCCAGCAAACAACAGGTAGACGTCGCGCAGACTAGATGTTTACCGGTGCACCTGCTTCCCGTCAATGAATTCCATGCCTGGTGTCGAAACCGTCACGGTCAGTTTGACGTTATCTTTCTAATGGATGTACTCGAGCATATTATCGTTGATGATCAGATCGACTTCCTGTCACAACTGCAGGACCTTTTGAAACCAGGCGGCTGCCTATTCATTAAAGTACCGAACGCAAACTCACTGTTAGCGAGTCGTTGGCGCTACCTTGACTGGACTCACAAAAATGCATTTACCGAGTCCAGTCTTGATTTTGTCTGCCTAAATGCCAGTTTGGACCAACCCATCTATTTCGATGACGATTCAAGCATCAAGCCTAACTATCCCTGGCTACCCCGCTGGGGGCTCAGGAACTATTATTTCAAACAACTTTTTCGCTTCATTTGGAAAGCCTACCTCTGGAGTGAACTAGGGCCGCAGTCGAAGGAAATACGTGTTGGCTACAACTTGCTCGCGAAGACGACCAAGCTACCTGATGACCACTAGCTGGGATTTCTACGACACACTGGTCGTTCGCTGCGTGATGACACCCTCCGACATTTTCGAAATCATTGAGGAAAAACTAGGGTTTACGGGTTTTGCGAAAGCACGAATCGCAGCTGAACAAAGGTCACGACTAGGCGTAGCTGAAACGTCCCTCGAACGCATCTACTCTGAGTTACCCTACTCAACTGCCGATAAACAACAACTTATTACGCTAGAAAAGAATCTGGAAATTGCTCTTTCGTCACCAATTCAAGAGAACGTGACGAGACTGGCCAGTCCAGGCCCGGTTATCTCTGATATGTACCTTGGTGAACAGGTCCTAAGAAGCATCGCCAAACAGTGCGGCTTCGAATCATCCATTAGCCAGTTTTTTGTTTCCTCCGATCACGCGGCGACAAAAGACTCCGGTGAATTATACAAAATAGCTCAACAGAACCTCACACTCAGTCGACACGTTGGCGACAATGCTTATAGCGATGTCAAAATGGCAAGGAAAATGGGGATTCAAGCGGAACACTATCGATCGGCAAGCCCCGAGGTATTGGAAAGTTATTGGGCTGACAGCGCCTGCGACGGCAAATACTTCGCGGGCGTACTAAGAGCAACCAGGTTATCGAACCCGGCAACGAATATAGCCGACAAACCATTCTGGAATATCCATGGTCAGCTTGTCGCACCGTTACTCGTCGAGTTCGTACTCTGGATATTCAAGGATATGGATTCGAGGGGTATCAAAGACGTGTATTTTTTGTCTCGAGACGGACAAATATTCTACAAGATAGCCCAACAACTTAATCGTTTAAGGGCAGCACCCTTAAAATGCCATTACCTCTATGCATCGCGGCAGGCACTTCATTTACCAGGGCACGATAACATTGACCAAAGTTGTGAATGGCTACTGGAAAACACCGAGATATTGAGCCTTGGCTTGATTGCAGAGCGTGCGGGCATTTCTAGTGAAAAGCTCCTTGACCTTGCTAAACCTATGTTGGCGGTTTCACTAGATCAAAATCTCACCTCATCTCAACGACAACAGTTGCCTGAACTCATCCATTCGCAAGCATTTATGTCACTACTCGACGCAGCCTCTGACAGCGCAGCGATTTATGCAACTCGATACCTTCGTGAGTCTGGCTTGATAGGTAGCGCTGAAACACCAAAAGCAATCGTAGATGTTGGATGGAATGCTCGATTACAACGCTCAATTGATAATATCCTCATAAAATCAGAGCAACCGTTTGCGCATATTTGTGGTTACTATTTTGGCCTATCCGATCACGCCGTTTACCCTAATGGCGATCGAGTTAAAGGATTTCTCTACGATCCATACAGAAGAAACGAGAGCGATCATTCCTGGGTTAACAAGCACGCGGGTATGGTTGAATTCTTTCTGAGAGCAGATCATCCATCAGTCATCGGCTACCGAGCAGATGGAGTGGATGGAAAAGGTAAAATAGGGCCTGTATTCAATCCCAACAATAAATCAGCCGCGGCAACCGAGCTTGAACTTGACTCAATCAAGCGACAGCATCAGGCAATATTGTGCTACGTGGAAAATTATCTGAAACTGACTATAGCATTAGGGCGCATGCTGCAGGATGATAATTTTATCGCGGTAAAGCAACTGGCCATTTTTTTGGATCGGCCAACATTCAAACAAGCCAGGGGATTTTCAGAATTCACAACAACAGAGCAACAGATCGGCGGTCATTACGTCCCTCTGATTAAAGAGGTCGCTCTGTTGGATACCATCACCAACAAAAACTCGACATCTTTCGGTATTTGGCCAGAAGCGAGCCATCGACTTAGTAGAACCCTCTGGTTATGGCGACTGCGACAATGGCTTATATCCCTAAAAAATCGTTTAAAAAAACGTAGACAGTAGAGCACAGTCAATAAGAACAACCACCAATCGCATTTATCAATTGGAACGACAGAAACTATTCGGTTCTACTCACCTTCAGGGACGCCTATAATTTGCCTTTTTGGACAGTTGATCGATATGAGAGCCCTTCTAATAGACGCTAGCGCACAACAGATCAGCGAAATCGATATTGACGGTGAAGCAGCCATCGCCGGAGTGATCGGTTTTGATACCCTGGAAGTTGATGAGGTTAACGCCTCCCACAAACTCTACTTTGATGAGGAGTGCTTTCTTCGCGGGAGTAAAGGCAAGTTTCAACTCGACAAGTTGATTCCGATTTCCGGCAAGGCCGTCATCTTGGGCTTAAAAGGTGAAACCCTGGCGGATGCCAGCCTCACGACTGCAGAACTAGAATCCAGAATCACCTATTTGTAGCCAACTCGCTAGCGCCCTCAATAATCGTAATGATAATTGGTCGGCACGATGAGTTCGTAACGTGACTCAATAAACGTCACTACATCGATCAATTCTTGCACTGACATGATGTCGTTATAATTACGCATACGAGACTTCCCGTCTGCATCGAGGATTGTGTTGTCAACCTTAATCGGCAGTCGATGTGAGGGATTGATCACGGACGTCACGAGGTCAGCATAGGTTTTCACCTTCGATGTTTTGCCGCCTAGGTTAACCATGATTTTATGCCGCTCCGAGCCCACGTACTGAACACCCTCGACGTAGTGGCACTCGTTACACTGCAGCAGTACAAAGGTTGCACGGCCTGCCTCAACGTCCCCTCGGGGTAAGTTAAAATCCTTGTTGTCACAACCAGAGATAGCGAACACCACAAACAAAATCAAAATACTCGAGTAGGCACGAACAATCATTTGCTTCTCCCTGGGACAGGCAGTTCAATATCATTAGGTTTCAGAACCAGCACATCACTTTTCAAAAAATCTACAACCTTTTCCGTGGTGTTACCAATCATCACATCGATAACAAGGCTCCTCGATATCCCGCCCATCACGACAATATCAGCGTCAAAGGTTTTCTCCGCTTGCTGCAAGCCGGAGGCGGGCGACTCCTCAATCAGCATCTGCTGATCTGCCGGCAGGTTGAAATCATCCAGCAACGTGCCGAAGGCTTTTGTATGAATTTTTGCTGCGTCGCGGGGATAGTCACTGGAAAACGGCACCGCGCGGTAAGCATGTACGGCATAGACTTTACCCGCCATCATGTCAGCAATCTTTTGGCCCACTTGTAGAATTTTATGGTCGAGCCCCGAAGGCTTGTGCCGAGCATGCAGCGGATCCACAGCCGCGATAAGCGTGAGCTCTTCTTGCCAGGGCCGATCTTTTACTAGCAGCAGAGGTGCCGGACTGTAACGCACCAACTGCCAATCATCGTGGCTTAAAAATAATCGAGACAAGGCGCCATGGCGCGTCACGTGACGTAAGATTAGGTCGACTTTCAGCTCAGCTGCTTTTTCGACAACGCCTTCATAATTCGGGTAAGCCCACTCGGCTATCGTGGTGACCAGCAGTCCATTCTGGCGCAATGGCTCTGCAATTTCCTCGAGTTTCGCCCGCCGCTCTGCGACGTAGGCTGCACGCAGATGCTTCACTTCTTCAGGGTCGAAGTAATAACCTTCAACCAGATATTCCGTGTGATCACAGGACAACAGAACCAGCTCAAAATCGTCCACACGGGCAAACCTGAGGGCCTTATCAAGGACTACTTGATGATCAGACTCCGAATCAATCAACACCATCACTTTCTTGAACATGCGAACCACCTCTAAAATTAATGATTCTTTGAATCACATTATGGCGGTTCTCAATCGATAACGAGTTGATGCAAGTCAAAGATTGGAATGGAAAGGGGGAAGAATAGATACAAAGGAACTAAAAAAGCGGCTTCTTATAGGTTACGCAGAAGAGACTAAGGATCGATGTGGTTAAGTTAGTGCAGGCAGTGCTGGTGCACGCGCTGCTAATGTCAGTGAAGGAGTGGCTAATCAAAAAATTCGCCGGGAAGCTTACTAACTAAGGTCGTAAGCTCCTCGGCAAACAGCACAAAGATTTAGTTAAATCTGGCGCGTAGTGTCAAACCATACATTCTAGGCGGGTTAGGATAACCGCTAAAACTGCCGTTTTGAGCAGTGGTTGAGAATGCAGTAATCAGGTATTCATCATTGGTCAGGTTACGGCCCCATAACGTGACATCGTAATTACCGCGGGTGATACCAGCACTAGCGTTAAGCGTTCCAACTTCTCGGGTAGAGTTGCCTACGGCTTTAAGTGCGGCAGTCGCAATGGGATCATCCGATATCTTTATTTCGCCCTCGTATTGATAGTCGGCTCGAATGTAACCTTCGTAATCAGCTCTCTGCCAGTACCAAGTGCCAGAAACTGACAGGCTGGTTTCAGCGACGCCAGCTACTTGTTGCCCAGAAAGATCACCAAAAGCGGATAGTGGGAAAGAGTCATATTGAGGATCCAAGAACATGCCTGCAAAGGTCAGAATCAGGTTGTCAGTTGCATAGAATGTCGATTCTATTTCAAGACCTGTTACTGAAGTTTTACCGGCATTCGACAGCGTGAACGCAGCACCAGTGAAGGCGTTGAACTGGAAGTCGTCAAGCGTCTGGTCGAAAATTGCGAGACTAAACGATACCTTATCGAATTGTCCCTTCAGGCCAATTTCGAAGACTTCAGCTTCTTCTGGCCCAGCCTCGCGAGTACCAGTCGTCAGGTTATTTGGCAATGTTGTGCCCGCCGCAATAAGTGCATCACGCTCAGCCACTGTTGGCCTAGAATCACGAGACAGGTTCCATGATGTGGCTTTAAAGCCCGTCGCGTAACTGGCATATACGTTCATGTTATCACCCCAATCTGAGGCAATGCGCAAAGTAATGTCAGTGTTGCTGTCGTCTGACTGACCATTCTCAGCAGCGTTCGGGAAATTTACCAGGGCAGGCAGAAACTGCAGTACCTGAAGACCCGCTAGAGCCGGTGGAAAAGCAGTCTGTGAGAATGCGTCCGTATTGATTTGCGTCAGGGAGACCTCTTTCTCATCACTGGTGTAGTTGAGGCCCAGCGTCAGCACAATGGCGTCAGTCAGGTCATAGTCAATCGTTCCAAACAGCGAATAGGCCTGATTGTCCTGACTCGCGTTTTCCTGTACGCCGGTACCTGGTTCAAAGTAGGTGCCATTCGGCAAACTAAATAGAGCCTCAACGCCGGCGATAGTGCCAGGTACGCCTTGACCAGCTAAAAGGTCAGCATAGGTTCTAAACGCAGACCCAAAAGCGATGCCACCCTGGGTTTTGACGTCTTCATCAAAGTAGTACAGCCCCGCTAACCAATGCAGAGGACCCTCTCCATCTGACGAAATACGAACTTCCTGGGTAAAGGTTTTAATCCTTTGCTTGGCTAGACTTTGTGGCGCGATCAAGTCAGCGCTGGAAAAGTCGACATCGTCGCTAACATTTCTAAAGTCAAGATCCCGGTAAGCGGTGATGGATGTGACGGAAAAGTTATCAAAGGCAAAGTCGGAGTGCAGTGACATGCCGCTGTTTTCAATCTGTTGACGAGGATCAGAATTCTGAAAGACATCGTATGAGAACGGATTTTCGTTATCGACTGCACCACCCAGCAGCGGCAGTACGCCTGCTGTAGGACCGCTGACGAGGTTGGCAACTGAACAACAAATTTCGTCGATCTCACTATAGTCCATAGCGAATTTGAAACTCATGGTATCCGAAGGCTCTATTAACAATTGACCCATGGCAGTCCATCGATCTCGATCGTTAATCTCAGTACCTAGCGCAAGGTTATCCGTATAACCATCACGGGTGTTGACAGAACCACCGATACTAAAGGCGACGGTGTCCGAGATTGGCCCTGTAAAATAGCCCTTGGTATTCACGCCGCCGTAGTTACCAGCACCTACTTCTAGAGTACTGTTCTGCTCAAATTCTGGCTTGGAGGTAACAACGCTAATGACGCCGGCAGAGGCATTTTTACCAAACAAGGTGCTTTGTGGACCGCGCAGTACTTCGACGCGTTCGATATTCGGTAAGTCTGCAATTTGTGCCGCAGACCTTGATCGATAAACACCATCAATAAAAACGCCAACAGATGGTTCAATGCCCGCGTTATTGGCACCGTTACCAAAGCCACGGATGACAAAGTTCACCTGATTTGAGCCTTGGAATTGTGGGACTCGCAACGAAGGTACGATTGATTGCAAATCAAGAATGTCGAGAATTCTGGCTTGATCCATTATTTCACCGTCTACGACTGAGACCGCAACAGGTACTTCCTGTAATGTTTGCGGCCGTTTGGTCGCTGTGACGATGACTTCTTCCATTTCGCCTACCGCAACATTTGCTGATGCCATCACTGACGCACCAACAAGAAGCGACGTCAATTTCATTAATGTAGCTCTTTTCATTTAACCCCCAAAGGTTTACTACGCAGGGAATTAGCCCCTGATTAATCGACTGCGCACTCTAAGTGGTAGCTTGATGATTAACAATCAGTTTTAGCCGTACGTACTAAAAAGCTTTATCTTCACCAAACGATCGTAGAGATTTTCGGCGTACAGACCGTCATAAACACGTAAAAACCGCCCGCACAATTGCAGCGCGTTAACTTTTGAGGCAAATCTAAGCGGATAGATTGTGCTGGTCGGGTTGACGAGATTTACGAAGCCGCGCTTGGCACCGAAGTGGGTGTTTCTCCGCGCACCCTAGAGAAGCCGTTATATGAAAGGCTGTAGGTGCAAAAATTGGAGGGTCGCTATCCGAGCTTAACTCTGGCGGCGACAACAGCCATACCCGTCGCACCGGTCTTTATACTATATGCAGCGCCGGCTTTGTCAGACTCCATGCCCGCCTCCTGCCAGCGCTACCCAGACTCTGCCATCTTCCGACACTACTAAACCGTCAGGCCCTCCACTTGGTACCCGTGCGAAAGATAATTTTTCGCCAAGTGTACCGTCTGCACTAACTGCGTAACTGAAGACCCTTCCCCTGAGTGAATCCGAGTGATACAACGTTTTCCCATCAGGTGAGAAAGCCAGCCCATTAGTGAGCTTCACGTCCGTTGCCACCACCGTTGCGCTGCCATCGATGTCAATTAGAAACAGCTTGCCTGCCGACGAACCGTCAGCAGAGCCGGTCGAGTCAACGCCCAGAGAACCTCCGTAAATGCGCCCTGTGCTATCTGTTGTAATATCATTGAAACCTGCAATCTCGGCTGATTCACCTCAATCTAACAGCGTGATGGTATTGCCGCAATCGAATGGTTTAAACGAGATATTCCGACCAGAGACAACCAGACCGGCTGATTCATTTCTTGTTATGCCGCCAATACCTTTGCAGTGCTCAAACACTACCTTAACGTCGCTATTCTCGGATAGCGCAAACACACCTCCAGCGACAGCATCAGAAAATACTAATCCCAACAAAGGATCCCACACAGGGCCCTCAATCAGATTGAAACCTTCCACCCGTTTTTTCAGCTTGCCAGTCATGAATATTGCCCTTATATACTTTCACTTTGCGGGACTCAGGAGCCCGCGCATAAAAATCTTCACAAAACTGCTTAGCCGCTTTTCGAAGGTTTCTACGTCCGGTGCACCACGTTTGAGTCCCACACTCGCCAGATTTAGCATCTCTGCGGCTGCAGATGCAGAAAGCGACGCAGCCTTCAGGTCTATCTCTCCCTTGCGATTCGCGGATTTCAGCGTTGCCGCCAGCATATCCTGAAACCGTACGAATGAGTCCGCCACGATATCGCCACAAAGCCGACTGTACTCATCATGAAGCTCAGCTCCATGGGCTGATTCCGTGACCTCTTGATGAAAGGGACTGTGTCGTGCAAGTAATGCAGCCTCAACTCTAGGTGTCAGACTAGAAGCTGTGATTCTTAAGCATCGCTTTGCTTCATCTAAAACTGACTCATGCAGTGATATCGATACGCTGCGAAAAATTTCATCTTTATTGTCAAAATATGAATAAAGCGAAGCCCTCGAAATACCAAGGGCAGTGGCGATATCGTACATTGATGTTTTTCGATAACCGTAGTGTTTGAACTGTGTGTGGGCGGCGCTGAGTATTGCTTCTCGTTTATTTTCTTTGGCTGAATTTTGCATGTTCTCGATAAGCTTCCCTGTCGCCTTCTCACACTACATTTGTCATATTGACGTTATATGTATTTTATGTCAATTTGTTGCGCGATTGAATAGCTGAACGAACCGAACAGTCTGGCCCGGAGCTGGCTAGCCCAGACGAGGGCCTAGATGACAGCGTAACTCAATTTTTGTTGTCGTATCAGGGAGTTAACTTGTACCGACTATTTTCAGTTGAACACAGCATCTTCTCAGCGAAGGTAAGATCCTATCTGCGCTTTAAGCAAGACCAGAAAGATCTTGGCACAGGTCCTCAGGATCCGCAGCTGGTTGCCGATGCTATTGCTCTGGCCGCGTGCGACCCTTCATCGCCCTTTAGAATTCCTGTCGGCGACGATGCTGCAATGTTGTTTGGCGCCCAAAAGCAACGGAGTCGTTCGAAGAATTTGCGACGGCCATCCGCACTCGGCTTAACTGGTATTCCCAGGGTCGTCGCAGCACCAATTGTGAGACAGTATTACACTCTCGTTTGATTACACTCTGGCTTAATGACCCTCTGGCTCACACCACTGCGGCGGGCTTCCGGCGCCGATAAAAAACATAACCTGCAATCAATGCAATGCCAACACCGACAATCCAGTACGCGTACTCATCCCACCAATTGACAAAGCTTTGTCCCAAAAAGATGATCGCGACAACGCCGGGCAGAATACCGAGTAATGTGCCAAGCAGAAATATTGGCAACGAAATCGGTGACGCTGCGAGTACCCAGTGAACAACAGGATGCAGAAATGTGGTGAGCCGAATCATCAGCACGGCTTTCAGGGGAGAATCCTGGAGCCCCTTATTGAGGGCTTCGAAACCCTGCGGCAATTTTTCGTGAAAGCGGTCTCCTAGAACGTGCCGCGCCACTAGAAACGCCGCGGTTGCTGCCAGCAACGCCGCGAATAGCGAAAGCGGCAATGCAAACCACCAGGGCCAGATCAGGCCAGCACACAGCACCCAAAAAACCGACGGCACCTGCAGCAACTCACCGATCATAAAAGCGAAAACAAAAGCGATGGGTGCCCAGGGACCAAACACATCTTTAAACTCGCGCAGTCGCTCAACTGTCAGGTATTCGAGCAAATTAAAGTACCAGGCTGCGGCAAGAGCCAAGACCAGGCCAGCAGCCATCAAGATTCGGGTGACATTTTTCATGAAAAAACCTTACCAGCCTTCAACCCCTCAGGATAGCCGCCTTGATGAAATCACTTCCACGTTCTGTTACAACGGTGCGCATGTATCGTTATCGATGAAAACCAGTCTATGACTGAAATAACACTGTCCCAGCCCGACGAGTTTTTAGGCCACCCTAAAGGCCTTTTTGTTTTGTTCTTCACGGAGATGTGGGAACGATTCAGCTACTACGGGATGCGCGCACTGTTGGTCCTATACTTAACTAAGCACTTTCTATTTGGTGACAAAGAAGCCAGCCTGATTTACGGCAGCTACGGGTCTCTCGTTTATGCGATGCCGCTAATCGGCGGGCTCATCGCAGATCGATATCTGGGCTACCGAAAGGCCGTTACCTTTGGTGCTGTCATGCTGGTACTCGGCCACTTCGGCATGGCATTCGAAGGACCTGCCGCAGAACTCATCAACGGCGAGGTCGTGCGCAGCGGCGTACATACTCAAGTCTTCTATCTTTCACTGGCATTTATCATTGTCGGGGTTGGATTTTTGAAGGCCAATATTTCCACCATTGTGGGACAATTATATAGTGCAGGTGACCCGCGTCGGGACGGCGGGTTTACCATCTTCTATATGGGTATCAATATTGGCGCCTTCACCGCAACGTTGGCGTGCGCTTATCTTGGCGAAACCTACGGCTGGAATTATGGCTTTGGCCTCGCGGGCTTCGGCATGCTATTCGGTTTGTTGGTCTTTCAGCTATTCCGAAAATATTTGCTTGGATACGGCGAACCGACAGCACCAGAACTCCTCAAAAAAAGGGTTATGCCGCTACTCAGTCTTGAGCATCTTATTTATGTACTTGGCGTAGTCTCGGTCTTCGTCATCTGGCAGGTTATTCAGCGCACGTCCGAACTTGGGATTGGACTGATCGCACTGGGCACAATTGTGGTGGCCTGGACTATCTGGTTTTCACTCTCTAAATGTACGGCGGTCGAACGAGATCGCATGTTGGTGATGTTATTCCTGATTATCGCCTCGGTTTTTTTCTGGGCCTTGTTTGAGCAAGCCGGGTCATCACTGACCCTGTTTACAGACCGAAATATCGATAAGGGCATTTTTACCGCGGGGATGTTCCAAGCTTTCAATCCATTTTTCATTATTGTTTGCGCCCCTCTATTTGCCTGGCTGTGGGTTAAGCTTTCTGCTCGAGGCTTAGAGCCCACCACCCCGGCAAAATTTGGCCTGGGTATTTTTCAAGTGGGCCTTGGATTCGCAGTACTGGTATATGGTGCGTCCCATGCCGATGAAAATGGCAATGTCGCAATGATCTGGTTAGCACTGATGTATTTCTTTCATACTACCGGCGAGCTCTGCCTTTCACCGGTGGGCCTATCCATGGTCACCAAGCTTTCGGTTCAGCGGGTCGCAGCAATGATGATGGGCGTATGGTTTTTGTCGAGTGCGTTTGCCTCCTATGCCGGCGGACTGATTGCAGGCGGGATGGCCATTGATGATTCCGCAAGTGATCCAGTGGATGCCTTCACCTCACTGGTGACATATACCACCGTGTTTGAGAAGCTGGCAATTGTGGCTCTGGTTCTTGGGGTATTGATGCTGCTGATTTCCCCCCTACTGCACAAACGTATGCACGGAGTACATTAACGAGCCGCCCCAACATCTTAATGATCATGCCTGATCAACAGCGGGCCGACTGCAGCGGATGCTTTGGCAACCCCAACATCCAAACGCCAAACATTGACCCACCTCGTTCAGGGCCACGAGCCCGATATGCTCAAGTATCTAAATGAAAGTGGCTATAAGGCGCAGCGCGAGCTTTTCGATATCGACAAAACCGAACTTGCGCATTGCGCCCCATCATGGCCCGCGAGACTCGGGTAAAGCAGAGAGGCGCTCTTTCATCCAGTTGATCAAGCCACCGCTGAGCAAGAACACCACTTGTCGCGGCGACATGGTGTGACACATCTGAAATTTGTGCTGGCGGGTGACGTTTTCGACCACCAGTTCGCCCCCCTCTGTCAGCCCGCGCCGCAGATCGGTCAGGCGCAGTACGTCGTCGGCCTGGATGCCATCGTAGTCCGCAGGATCGACGAAGGTCAGCGGCAACACGCCGAAGTTGATCAAATTTTGCGCGTGGATCCGCGCAAAACCCTTGGCTAGAACCACGCGCAGCCCGAGGTATTGCGGGCCTAGTGCCGCGTGCTCGCGGCTTGAGCCTTGTCCGTAATTGCTCCCGCCCACCACAACATGGCCCGGCACCTGCTTGGCTCGCGAGGCGTAGGTAGGGTCGATCCTGTCGAAGGAGAACTCGGCGATCTTGGGAATGTTGCTGCGAAACGGCAGCACGCGCAACCCTGGTGGCATGATCTCATCGGTAGAAACGTCGCTCCCCATCTTGAGCAGAACCGGCACTTCGATCTCATCAGGCAACGGCTCGAAGTTCGGCAGCGAAGCGATGTTTGGGCCCTTCACGATATCCACTTGAAGCGCCTCCTCAAGCGGCAACGGCGGCATGAACATCGCGCGGTTGATAATCGGGTGATCCGGGTCCGCGACGCGTGGATAGGGGATGCCCAGTGTACGTGGGTCGGTGATCACGCCGGTTAAAGCCGACGCCGTGGCGGTCTCCGGGCTGACCAGACACACCTTGTCCTCGCGGGTGCCGGAACGGCCGGGGAAGTTGCGCGGCACAGTGCGCAAAGAGAGTTCATTGGTAGCCGGCGCCTGGCCCATACCGATACAGCCGTTGCAGCCGGCCTGGTGCAGCCGCGCACCGGCGTGCAGCAGGTGGGCGATGTGCCCGTCGCGCACTAAGGTTTCGAGCTGCGCTCGGGACGTGGGATTAACATCGAACGACACGCGGTCATTCACTTGCCGACCCTGCACCATCATGGCGGAAACGGCAAAGTCGCGGTAACCGGGATTGGCCGACGAGCCGAGGTAGGTCTGGTAGATCCGCTCGCCCGCGACTTCGCTGACAGGGCGCACGTTCCCCGGGCTGGATGGCATGGCGATCAGCGGCACGAGGCTCGCCAGATCGATTTCATCGTGCACGTCGTAGGTCGCGTCCGTATCTGCAACCAGCTCAACCCAATCGTCTTCGCGCTGCCAGGCGTGCAGGAAACGGCGCACCTCCTGATCGGAAGGAAAAACGGTGGTGGTAGCGCCTAGCTCGGCACCCATGTTGGCGATCACGTGTCTATCCATCGAGCTCAGTGTGGCCAGCCCCGGCCCGTAGTACTCGATGATCCGTCCCACACCGCCGTCGACGCCATGGCGGCGCAACATTTCCAGGATCACGTCCTTGGCGCTCACCCAGTCGGGCAGGCTGCCGGTGAGCTTCACGCCCCAGATCAGCGGCATACGCGTAAAGAAAGGTTCGCCCGCCATTGCCAGCGCCACTTCCAGCCCGCCAGCGCCGATTGCGAGCATGCCAATCGCACCGCCCGCCGGCGTGTGGCTGTCAGAGCCAAGCAGCGTCTTGCCCGGCTTGCCGAAATTTTCCTGGTGGCAGGGATGACTCACTCCGTTGCCCGGTCGTGAGTACCACACGCCCAATCGCTGGCAGGCGCTACGCAGGAAAAGGTGGTCGTCGGGGTTCTTGTAGTCCTCCTGGATGATGTTGTGGTCAACGTATTGGACGCTTACCTCAGTCTTCACCCGGTCCAGGCCCATCGCCTCAAGTTCCAGCATCACCAGCGTGCCGGTGGCGTCCTGGGTCAACGTCTGATCAATGCAGATCCCAAGCTCCTCGCCGGGCTTCATGTCACCCTGCATCAGATGCGACTTGATCAGTTTCTGCGTGACATTCATGCTCATGACCACTCTCCCAAGTTCAATAAAGTTACGGTGTCACACAAAGTTAATGTCGTTGTGTTCACCCACACCAAAATCCCATACGTCGTTCCTACACCAGCAGTCAACCCCATGGCCAGCGCACCCCAGAACGTGACTCGCATTGCACCCACCGCCACACGTGCGCCGCCGACTCGTTCAGAGCGGTGTTGTTCCATGTGACGTGGATGCATTATGCCGGGCCTATCCCTGAAAACAGTTTTTGTTCTTTCGCTAAATCAGCCGAAGGGCGGACGTTGGCATCATGTTGCGCGGCAAAGCTAAGCATCCGATCAATACAGATGTGTGCTTTGCGACTGATGTCCGTATCAACGTGAATCTCGTTCCTGCGAGACTCCAACACGTCGGCCAGATTTTGCAGACCGTTCATCGCCATCCACGGACAGTGTGCGCAACTTTTGCAGGTTGCACTATTGCCCGCCGTCGGCGCCTCAATGAAGCGCTTGCCCGGCGCGGCCATTTTCATCTTGTGTAGGATGCCACTGTCGGTCGCGACAATAAACTCATCGGTATCGAGCGATTGCGCGGCCGCAATCAAGCCCGAGGTCGAGCCGACCACGTCGGCCAGTGCCACCACAGCTTCTGGCGACTCTGGATGGACCAGCACCTTGGCGCCTGGATAATCGCGTTTCAATAACTCCAGTTCGATTGCCTTGAACTCGTCGTGTACCAAACAGGAACCCTGCCAGATCAACATGTCTGCGCCGGTTTTTTTCTGTATATAGTTGCCTAGATGCTTATCTGGTGCCCATAGGATTTTCTTACCCTGCGCATGCAGGTGCGCCACGATTTGCAGGCCGATAGAAGACGTCACCATCCAATCGGCGCGCGCCTTCACCGCTGCACTGGTGTTAGCATAGACCACGACTGTACGGTCAGGATGCGCATCGCAAAACGCAATGAACTCGTCCGCAGGACAGCCCAAATCGAGAGAGCAAGTTGCGTCGAGATCAGGCATCAAAATACGTTTATGCGGACTGAGTATCTTCGCTGTCTCACCCATAAATTTTACGCCAGCCACCACCACAGTTCTAGCTGGATGGTCGCGGCCGAAACGCGCCATCTCGAGTGAATCCGACACGCAACCACCGGTCTCATCCGCTAAGTCCTGCAAATCGGCATCCACATAATAGTGCGCGACAAGGACCGCTTGCCGCTCTTGTAGCAAGTGCTTGATGCGCGTTTTGAGAGCTGCTCGTTCAGTCGGCGACAGCGCTACAGGCACGCGCGCCCAAGCATTGGCGGTGCAACTGGTGCCCAGATCCATTTGCGGACGCTCGAATTCAACCGTTTTGATGGATAGAGTACGCATAGATCGCCCTCACTGAATAAGTCATTTATGGGTTCGCGCAATTGCTGATTGCAGTGTTAATGCCGCCGAAACGGATCGGGTACGTCGGCTAATTCAGGTTTAGTGCGGATGAAAGCGTCAACCACCGATATAAGACATTTCAACTTTCTTGCTTCGCGCAGTTTCTTCTGTGCGAATTTCCGAATAGCGGTCCTCACGCTGGTTCCAGATCAAACCAATGGCACCCGCGATTTGTTTGTCGCTCTTACCCGAACGAATGAGCGCGCGCAAATCATGGCCGGACTGCGCAAACAGGCAGGTGTACAACCTGCCATCGGTCGAGAGTCGGGCGCGCGTGCAGCTGGAACAAAAGGCTTGCGTCACGCTGGAAATCACGCCGATTTCGCCGCTGCCATCCGCATAAGCCCAGCGTTGGGCGACTTCACCAGTGTAGTTGGATGCTGCTTCGATGATAGGCATCTCTGCGTTAATCATGCGCACGATCTCAGCCGAGGACACGACATCGTTCATACGCCAGCCGTTGGAAGAGCCCACGTCCATGAATTCGATGAAGCGTACGATGTGACCGCTACCCTTGAAGTGCCGCGCCATCGCCACGATGTCCTGCTCGTTGACACCTTTCTTGACCACCATGTTGATCTTCATGCCCTCAAAACCTGCGTCATGCGCAGCGTCGATGCCGCTTAATACATCAGCCACTGAAAAATCTACGTCATTGATGGCGCGGAATGTAGCTTCATCGAGCGAATCAAGTGAGATAGTGACGCGCTGCAGGCCCGCGGCCTTTAGCGCCTGGGCTTTCTTGCCCAGTACCGAGGCGTTAGTGGTGAGGGCTAAATCCAAATTTTTGCCGTCATGCGTCTTGAGGGCGGCCAGCTTTTCGATCAAGACTTCAAGGTGTTTACGCAACAGGGGTTCGCCACCGGTTAGGCGAATTTTCTCGACACCGTGTGCGACGAACAGGCGTGTCAATCGCGTAATTTCCTCGAAGCTTAAAAGCTTGGACTGTGGCAAAAATTGGTAGTCCCTGTCGAATACTTCCTTGGGCATGCAGTAGGTGCATCGGAAGTTACAGCGGTCGGTTACCGAAATGCGCAGGTCGCGCAAGAGCCGGCCGCGCGTGTCCTGGAGCATGCCGCCAGGAGTAGGCGTGTAAGCCGGAATCAGCGGTACGCGATTAGTGGCATCCGGGTCAACAATGGTAATTTTCGTAGTGGTCATAGGACCTCCTTGCACGAATTAGCTTATTGATTAAAGAAACGTGTTTGGCAGAGTGATAGCAGTTCCTCACAGCTCAGATTTCGAGAAATCACGACGAGCAACTATAGTGCGACAGTCCACCGAGCTCAAAGAACTCAGACGGTTTCCGCCTATAGTATTTCTCCTCCACGTCCTTCGACTGCTCGGCGTATGGCTGAGTCATGACGTCCTGCAGCGCTCGAACTAGAGAGTAGCTCCCCGCGGTCGCTTGCTGATACGCAGGTACAACGAACCACTCTCGCAAGCTGTATTTTGGATTGACGAGTTTCATCTGCCTAGAGAGCTCCTCGCCGGAGCGGGGCGCAGCGGCATTCGCTTCGGCCGTGCTGCCGATGAGCGATTGCCATTTTGCGAGCCACTCTGACCAGCGTTTGTCCATCCCTCCGGGGTCTGCATCATACGCCGACCCCTTGTAGAAGCTTTTTTTGAGTGGGCCAATGTCCTCAGGTACCAGCGAAAGCTCGCGGAAGAAGATGGTGTAATCAACCGGCATTTGCACCATAAGTGTTTCGAGCTCACTGAACAACTCGGCATGAAAAACGCCAAGTCCAAGTTTGGCCGCCCACATCTTCTCCATTTGCACTTGCATCACGCTCGAAAAGCCCTCTCGAATCTCGTCGAGCTGCAGCAGATAGTCTTCCTGCGACTTCAGCAACGGCTGCAGCGCCTTACAAAACATGTGGAAGTTGCGTTCCGCTGCTGCTGGTTGGTTCAAGAATGAGAAGTGATGCCCGCCACCCGTCCATGGTTGGTAGTGCGGGTTGAACACTTCGCAGAATCCGAATGGGCCGTAGTCGAGTGTGAAGCCACCGGCTGCGCAGTTGTCGCTGTTGAAGTTGCCCTGGCAGTAGCCGACGCGGATCCAGTTCGCCACAAGCGACGTCAGGCGGCTGCGAAACTCGCCCGCAAGCAACACCACTTTTTCGGCGGTGGTTAGCTTCTTGTCGATGACGTCACCGTACTCACGATCGATCAAATGGAGCACGATCTTCTCGAGTTCCTCCATCGCTTTAGGATGTTCCTTTTTACGGGCACGACGACTGAAAAGTTCGAGTTGTCCGACCCGAATAAACGATGGTGCGACGCGTGTCGAGATGGCGACGGCCTCCGATATAAGCATGTCGGGATCCCTCGAGTGCGAGCCCTCTGAGTACCAAGGTCGCTTGACCTGCTCTGTTTTAGAGGCATACAAGCTCAAAGACCTTGACGTTGGCACGCCCAGCGCGTGCATGTGCTCCTGCGCCAGGAATTCACGGATACTCGAACGCAAGACTGCGCGACCGTCCGCGCCGCGGCAGTATGGGGTCCGACCACCACCTTTCAACTGCATTTCCCAACGTCGACCGTTAATAACGCCCTCAAACACAGAAACTGCGCGACCGTCGCCGTAGCCGTTGCCAGTCTGGAACGGACACTGTTGATAGTATTCGGTGCCGAAAATGGAAAGTGCGTAACCACACGCCCACCCGACCCTGCTCATTGGCTCCGGGACGATCGCGATGTCGCCCGAGAACATGCGGACAAAGTCTGCGGACTGTGCCAAGTTATCGTCGAAGCCCAGTTCGCGAAACAGGTTTTTGCTGTGCGTGACATACTCGGGGTTTTCGATTGGCGTGGGATTGACCGGAACATAGTGGCCTAAGTAGACTTGTCGCGGCGCGTGGTCGGCGCCGTTTGCTTTCGCCTCAGGGTCGCAGTTGAGTGCGTCCATGAGCGAATAGTTTGCCAACTTCGCGAGATCGTCGAGCGTTGCTACTGTTGGGGTGATTTCCTGGGACGGTCGATTTTTCATAGCTCTAACTCATCTCGCGGGTAGAACGGCTGTTTTCCTGCCGCGTGGTCTGTGGTATCTACAATTTCCTCGATTTCCGGGGCGACCCTTTTTAGCATGACTTCGAATCCCTGCCTCAGGGTCACCTGAGAGGACGCGCATCCCTGGCAGCCGCCGCTCATTGTGATGAAAAGCTTCCCTTGCCGGACCTCTACAATCGAAATCTTCCCGCCGTGGTTAGCGATTGAACGATTGACCTCCTTGTCCAGGAGTTCCTGAATAGCCGTATTAAGCTCTGCATCGGTCCTTCCTTGCGTGCCGGTGTGTACATGCATCTCCAAGATCGCCGGCACGCCAGTGTACAGCTGCGTCCGGATGGCTGTCCCGATGGCTGCTTTCAGTTCTGGCCACGAGACGGTCGGCTCCTTGCAGATGGTCACCACGTTCTCGGCAATGAGTACATTGGCCACGCTGGGGAGGGCGAACAGTCGCTCGACTAGCGGCGATCCAGCTGCCCGTTGCTTGTTGCCGAAAAAGAAGGGGCCGCCAGGATGCAAGGTTCGGCTCACGATGAACTTGCACGTGTCGGGGTCGGCGAGAGAAGTCTCAGCGCGAATGTTGATCGGCTGATCTGCAAGCAGGAAATCAGACATTTTCAACGCTCTCCGCCGCAGCGCGTGCACCTAATGCACGCAGGTCTTTAAACGCATATATCCCGCTGTTATGGCCGTCGCTCCAATCGAATTGGATCGCGTAGTTGCCTATACTCACGATCTTTTGCGGGCTTACATCAGATCGTATCGTCTTTGGATCGAGCAGTTTTTCTCCGGTCATCTCCTCGATACAGATCGCGCAATGGCAGGCTAAGCGCAGGTCACGGACGTCGAAGTCGTCGCGGTGACCGTCCTCCCAGAGGATGGACAAGGTACGCGGATCACGACGGAGGAAACCAATAGGGGTGGTCTGCGATCCAGCAGGCCGGGCTGCGCCTTCCATCCAGGTTGGTACCCCCTCGTTGCTGTCCCACTTCCACACGAAGGGCTTCAGTACTGTGACCGCCGTCTGGAGTTCCTCCACGAGCGCCGCGGCGATGGCGGCATATACCTTGGCGCTGACCGACGCTGGCTGGTCCGCCACGATCGGGCGACCCTCATCACTGCAGGCGACGACATCGGCATCGAGAGGTAAAGCACCCAGGAAGGGGACGCCGAGTTCCTGGCTCATTTGTTCGCCACCGCCGTGACGGAAGATATCCGTGTTCTCACCGCAGTGGGGGCAGGTGAAGGTGCGCATGTTCTCGACGATCCCAAGAATTTTGACCTGTACCTTCTCGAACATGCGTAAGCCTCGACGGGCGATCTTGAGGCTCACGGCCTGCGGTGTCGTTACGATCACCACGCCCGACAGCGGCATACTCTGTGCCAGCGTCAGTTGGGTGTCGCCGGTACCGGGGGGTAGGTCGAGGATCAAATAGTCAAGCGGTCCCCATTGCACGCCGCCGACGAACATCCTCAGGTATTTACCCACCATCGGCCCGCGCAGGACAGCCGGTTTGTCGTCTCCGGTAAGCATGCCCATCGATACCACCTTCAGTCCGTGCCGCTGTGCCGGGATCATCTTGCCGTCCGAGGCCGTCGCGGGTAGTTCACCGGTTGGGATGCCGAGCATGCCGGGGATACTGGGGCCAAGGATGTCAGCATCCATGAGCCCGACGCGCGCTCCGAGCTGCTGCAGCGCGAGCGCCAAATTGACGCTCACAGTGGATTTTCCGACGCCGCCCTTGCCGCTGCCGACGGCAAGGATATGACGTATCCCCGGCAGCTTCTCGGCAGCAACGGCCGACTGGCGTGACGCGCCCGGTGCGTTGTGTTGGTTGTGGTTCGGGTCAGTAGTCTGCATGGCTAAGTTCCTTATGTCCTAAATTAACAGGGGTGGGGGGCAAATTGCTGCGAGATCTGCCTCAACAAGAACAACGAGCCCCAATCCACGCGCTTCATGTATTATTATTTTCAGAAAGTCGATGCCTATGACAATCAATAGGTCAGCATCGTGCTGTCGACTTGCTGAGCCCAGGCATGAACGCCGCCTGTCAGGTTGCTAATTTGGGTAAAGCCATGCTGTTCTAAAAACAACGCGACTTGCATGCTGCGCACGCCGTGGTGGCAGATGCAGACGATCGGCTGAGCAGCAACCAGTTCGGACAGCTTGCCGGGGATGGTATTCATCGGCATCGTCAAAGCCCCGTCAATATGACAGGTCTGAAATTCCCACGGCTCACGTACGTCGAGCAATACGGGGTTCTCGCGCGCGGCATTCTTGATCCATGCGGCTAGCTCTGGTGTAGTCAAGTTTTGCATAGTTAGGCGTCCCTTTGCCTGCAAAGAAATCGGCCTGCTGATGCTACGCCGACCCAATAGACTTCTCTCACCGGGTTTTGGCTTTTGCGCTGCACACACATTAAAACACCCCTGCCGCATGCGCCTGTTCGTCGGCACGGTAGGAGCTGCGCACCAGTGGGCCCGAGGCCGCGTGCAGAAAACCCATCTTGGTGGCTTCCTGCGCATACACATTAAAGGTGTCTGGGTGCACGTAACGTTTCACCGGCATGTGCCCGCCGCTCGGCTGCAGATATTGGCCGATGGTCAGCATGTCAACGTCGTGAGCACGCAGTTCTCGCAGCACTTGCAAAATTTCCTCATCAGTCTCGCCGAGCCCGACCATTAGACCGGATTTAGTCGGTATGTTTGGATGCTGAGCCTTGAAGCGCTGCAGCAGGTTGAGCGTGTTTTGAAAATTCGCACCGGGGCGCGCCTCTTTATATAAACGCGGTACGGTTTCAATATTGTGGTTCAACACGTCCGGCGGTGCGGTGCCGAGGATTTCCAGCGCATGGTCAAGCCGGCCACCGAAGTCGGGCGTCAGGATTTCGATATAGGTGCTGGGCGCCATTGCGCGAATGTGCTGGATACATTCGACGAAATGGCTAGCGCCTCCGTCGCGCAAATCGTCGCGGTCAACAGAGGTGATAACGACGTAATTGAGTTTCATTAGAGCGATGGTCTGCGCCAGGCTTTCCGGCTCGTTGGGATCCAGCGGATTGGGCCGCCCCGTGCTAACGTTACAGAACCTGCAGCGCCGGGTACATTTTTCACCCATGATCATGAAGGTCGCGGTACCTTTATTCCAACATTCGCCAATATTTGGGCAGGCTGCCTCTTCGCATACCGTCACCAGTTTGTTAGCGCGCACAATATCTTTGATTTCACGGAAGCGCCCAGAGGGTGATCCCGCCCTGACGCGGATCCAGTTTGGTTTTGGTAGTCTGTCAGCAGGATCGAGCTCGTCGCGCTTGGTCTTGAGGCTACCTCTTTGTTTGTCTTGCGAATGCTTAGCCTCAGCTGTTATCAGTGTGGTTTTGATTATGTTGTTGTCCTGAGTAACCACGTTACACCTCGCGTGCCAGAGCAAAAAATGCCGCGCACTGCAGATTCTGATTGGGTTCCAGATAAGTAATCATAGCGTTGGAAATTTGGATCGTGGCCAGCCCACAGAGAGGCGCCAGGCGGCGGTCGGTAAACTGGGAATCTGACATCGTTGCATTTCCTCTCTCGGTTGATCCCATTAAAGGGGGCTTTTGATCACTGTCAGCGTAACCTTTTGTTGCATACGATTTTTTTGGCCTTATCGAGCCTGTTGCGGGTCCTGCTCTGACCGTTATTTAGAAGGACTTTGCTGGGTCGCGGGTTTCTTAGCGCTTGTAGCCGCATGCTCGCCTCGATATTTCAGCCCACCGGACCAGGCGACCGGTAGCACATTGAGATCAACAGCCTGGCTCCCGGTACATCGTCTAATTGCGTGGCATAGGGGTTCGTCTCAGTGCGTAACGTCGGATAAAACCTATCAATCAAGGAATGGACCAACCGCTAATTTCAAAACTAAACCGCTACGACTTCGATGTCTGGTTCAATCGACTTCATCAAGTTTTCGATGCCTCTGAGCGTGCCGGATATCGAGCTCGGGCACGAGCCGCACGCGCCCTGGTAGTGTACGCTGAGTAGGTTAGCATCGAGGCCGATCACGTAAAGATCGCCGCCGTCGCCTTGCAGATAGGGACGGACCTGCTCGTCAAGCAGCGTATTAATGGCATCAAGACGCTGCTGGTCGGCAGGACTGACTGCGGCATTGGAAGTGGCCGCTGCGACTGTGGCCGCTGTTTGAACATCCGCCGCCGGTGCGCTACGGATTGGTCCGGCGACTTTGCGCACCAGTTCATCCCAATCGGCACCACCGTTCTGTGTCACGGTGAGCCAGCGGTCAACGTAAAACACATTAGTCACATGCTCAATGTTGAACAGCGCGGTGGCTAGCGGATCATCCTGCGCCTGCCCAGCGTTCTCATACGAATGCGTTATCCCCCAGGTTAGCGGCTCCTTAAGGAGGAACTTAACCGCATTTGGGTTCGGAGTATTTTCAATTTCTGCTATCTTTGGCATCTTAACCTCCTGCAAGCCGAGACTTTTTTTTGGCGCCGAAAATTCGGCAATACAATTGAGTGGACACCCACCCTTCATCCTTTTCGATACTATTATTCCAGCGCTGACTGGATCAATTTCTGCAATTCACCTTGCTCATACATCTCACGCACAATATCGGCACCACCAACAAACTCGCCCTTGATGTAGAGTTGCGGGATGGTCGGCCAGCTGCCGTAAGCTTTGATGCCATCACGAATTTCCGGGTCGGCCAGCACATCCACGGAGGTAACATTATTCACACCACAGGCCTTGAGTAGCTGCACCATTGCATCGGAAAAGCCGCACTGCGGCGACTGCGGCGTACCCTTCATGTACAGCACGACAGTATTGGCTGTGACCTGATTGCGAATTTTTTCTTGTATGTTCATCTCTTATTTCCCCAGAGCTATTTTATGGCCGATTGCGCCCAGGCATCGGGTGTCAATGTGCGCATGGACAGCGCATGAATTTCCGCGCGCATTCGTTCTCCCAGCGCAAAATAAACTAACTGATGCTGCTGCACCTTATTCTTCCCTGTAAATTGCGGGCTCACGACCAGAGCCTCGAAATGCTGGCCGTCATCGCCTAGCACTTCCACGTGATCGCAGGGTAAGCCATTCATGATGTAGTCTCTTAGTTCATTCGCTGTCAGCATCTTGTCCTCTCAAGGAGTTACTCTTTGGCTGGGTTAGGTTTTAGCGTTGCCGTTCGGTCCGTGCATCGGGTCTGCCTCGGCCTCGGTCGATGCACTGGCGACCGAATTGAACGCGGCGTGTAGCGTATGCCACGGCAAAATCGCGCATTTGACGCGCGTCGGCAGGTCGCACACCCCGGCGAATACCGCGAGTCGGCCGATGTGATTCGGGCCGTCAAGGTCAAGCTTGCCAGTAGCCATGGCGAGAAATTCCTCGATCAGAATTTCCCCGTCCGCCCGCGACTTGCCTTTGATGGCGGCTGTCATCATCGACGCTGACGCCTTGCAGATCGCGCATGACTCGCCCTCAAACGCGATGCAATCGATGCACTCGCGATCGAAATTGAGCTCTACACTGATGTGATCGCCGCACAGTGGGTTGTGCCCCACCGCATGGTGGCTCGCGTGCGCGAGAGTACCGTAGTTGCGCGGCTTCTTGTTGTGGTCGAGTATGACCTCTTGATACAACGCTTTGTAATCAGCCATTATTCAAACACCTTCTGCACAGTGCGAATACCGGCGATCAGTGCATCGACCTCGGCCATGCTGTTGTAGAACGAGAACGAGGCTCGCGACGTGGCCGGCACGTTGAAGCGCTGCATCACCGGCTGTGCGCAATGATGACCAGTGCGCACCGCGACGCCCTCCTGATTGAGCAGTGTGCCGATGTCGTGCGGATGCACGCCGTCAATAGTGAACGATATTACCGAGGCCTTGTTTTTGGCGGTGCCAATAATGCGCACCCCCGGCACAAGATTCAACTGATCGGTGGCGTAATTGAGCAGATCTCGTTCGTGCATGGCGATGGCGTCCATGCCGATGGCCGATAAGTAATCGACTGCGGCGCCCAACCCTATGGCAGCCGCGATGGGCGGCGTGCCAGCCTCAAATTTGTGCGGGATAGCGTTGTAGGTGGTTTTTTCGAAAGTCACCGATAAAATCATGTCGCCGCCGCCCTTGAAGGGCTGCATTTTTTCGAGCAGCGCGGCTTTGCCATACAGGACGCCGATGCCGGTCGGACCGCATAACTTGTGGCCAGAAAAGGCATAGAAGTCGCAATCCAGATCCTGCACATCGACCTGCATGTGCGGCACCGCCTGCGCACCATCGACCAACACCGGTACGCCGTGCGCATGCGCGAACGCTATCATCTGCTTGACTGGGTTGATGCTGCCCAGCGCGTTCGAAACGTGTATCACGCCAACGAACCGGGTGCGCGCGTTGAACAGTTTTTCATATTCGTCGATCAGCAGTTCACCGGCGTCGTCGATCGGTACCACACGAATCTTCGCGCCAGTTTCTTCAGCCAGCATTTGCCACGGCACAATATTAGAATGATGCTCTAGCGTGGTCAGTATAATCTCGTCACCGGCCTTGATGAACTTACGGCCGTAGCCGTGCATCACTAGATTGATCGCATCGGTGGCGCCGCTGGTGAAGATCACTTCACGCTCTTCGGATGCGTTAATAAAGCTCTGCAGCTTACTCCGCGCGGACTCGTACTCGGCGGTCGCGGTCTCCGACAAATAATGCACTGCGCGGCTGATGTTGGCATGCTCGTTCGTCTGATAACGTACCAGGCGGTCTATCACCTGCCGCGGCATCTGGCTCGAAGCGGCGTTGTCGAGATACACCAGCGGCTTACCGTTAACCTGGAGTTGGAGAATCGGGAAGTCGGCGCGTATGCGCTCAACATTGAATGGTTCCATGGCGGGCATCCTGATGGAGTCCGATGGGGAGGCGGGCGCAGTCTGCTTAGCGTTCATAACTGGCTGCTCGTTTGTTCGAACACCACTTGCGCAAGCCGCTGCTTGAGCGATGCAACGGGGATGCGCTCGATGATCTCGGCGCCGAAGGCATAAGTCAGCAGACTGCGTGCAACGCTATCGGACAGTCCGCGGCTCTTCAGGTAAAACACTTCGTCATTGTCGAGCTGACCGATGGTCGCGCCATGCTCGCATTTCACGTCGTCGGCAAAAATTTCTAACTGTGGCTTGGTATCGACGTGGGCCTTACCTGTGAGCAGCAGGTTGCGACTCGACTGCACCGAGTCGGTGCGCTGCGCACCCTTGCGCACTTTGACCTTGCCGTTGAATACCACATGCGCGCTGCCGCCGGCGATGCACTTGTGCAGCTGGCGACTCACCCCGTGCGGCTGGGCATGGTCGATGCAGGTATGAGTATCGGCCAGCTGATTGGCGGAAATTAGTGCCAGTCCGTCAAGCGCACACTCGGCGCCTTCGGCGAGCATCACGTCAAGGTTGTAGCGGGAAATTCGCGCGCCCAGCGCGACACTCACAGACTGGTAGTTGCTCGAACGCCCAAGGGACACGGCGCAATTGGCAATATGAAACGATTTTTTGCCCTCGCGCTGAACCCGGATGTGATTCACACGTGCATTGTCTTCTAGCACGATCTCGGTGACAGCATTGGTGAGATGCGCTTCCTCTTGCCAACCTGATTGGTTCAATACGACGTAATCTTCGATCACCGTCGCTTCGCTGCCTGCCTCGGCAACCACCAGGCAACGGGGCGTACTTACCACCTCTTTTTGCGTCGCAATAAACAGCAGCTGCACCGGCTCTGCAAGCACCACATTGCGTGGCACCACTATCACTGCCACATCATCCAGGAAGGCTGTATTAAGCGCGGCAAATACATTGTCACGGAACTCGGCGTGGCGGCCGAAGTGGGCTTCTATCCTTGCGGCGTGCGAAGCAGCTACCGCGGCCAGGTTGGACACCGTGACGTCGCCGTTTGAAGCGGCACTAGATAACTGCGGCGCATGGATACCGTCAACAAACACCAACCGGGTGGTTGCTTCTTCAATATAAAAATGGGCAATATCGGCAGCTTCCAGATGTGGGGCGCTGAGTGCCGGAGCAAGCGATAACTGCTTCAGTGGTGAGATGTCAGTAAAGCGCCACTCCTCATCGCGCCGGGTGGGCAGCGATAGTACGTCGAGCCGATTGACCGCTTCTGCCCGCAGGGCATTGATCCGCGGCAAGGGGCTGCTCTGCAATGGCGGCAAGCCCAGCAACATTGTTTCGAGAAGACCTGCAGGGGGACTAGGAATAGAGGCTAATGTGTTCATGATAATGCCATCGTCGCATTGTTTTCGACACCAACCCAATCGTAGCCACGGGATTCGAGCTCGACCGCCAACTCCTTACCGCCGGTCTTGATGATGCGACCCGCCTCCATCACGTGCACAAAGTCGGGCACGATGTAGTTGAGCAGTCTCTGGTAATGCGTCACCAGAATAATGGCGTTGTCCTTGGTGGCAAGCTGGTTGACGCCCTCGGCGACCACCCTCAGCGCGTCGATGTCGAGGCCAGAATCGGTCTCGTCAAGGATCGCCAGACGTGGGTCGAGCAGCGCCATCTGCAATATTTCATTGCGCTTTTTCTCCCCGCCGGAGAAGCCTTCGTTGACGCTGCGATCGAGAAAATTAGGACTCATTTCGAGCAGCTTCATCTTTTCGCGCACGAAGTCGTCAAATTCGAGCGGGTCAAGTTCTTCATGGCCTCGCTGCGCCTGCACGGTGTTGTAAGACAGTCGCAAAAACTGGCTGTTGGCGACACCAGGTATCTCTATCGGGTATTGAAAGGCCAGAAACACACCAGCACGAGCACGCTCATCGGGCTCAAGTTCAAACAGATTTTTGCCTTCGAACAGCACGCTGCCCGCCGTCACCTCATACGCCGTGTGACCGGCTAAGACCTTAGCAAAGGTGCTCTTACCCGAGCCGTTCGGGCCCATGATCGCATGCACTTCACCGCTTTTCACCGTGAAGTCCAGGTCTTTCAGAATTTCGATGCCGTTCACGGTCGCGCACAGGCCGTGGACTTGAAGTATAGGTTTGCTGTCTTGGTAAATCATCCGACACTTCCTTCTAGCTTTAAGCCGAGTAGCTGGGTCGCCTCAACGGCAAACTCCATCGGTAATTGTTGAAAAACGTCCTTGCAGAACCCATTGATAATCATCGATACGGCGGCCTCCGCATCGATCCCGCGCTGAGCGAAATAAAAAAGCTGATCCTCGCCGATCTTCGAGGTCGATGCCTCATGCTCAACCTGGGCGGAGTTGTTGCGTACCTGGATGTAGGGAAAGGTGTTGGCACCGGACTGCTCACCAATCAGCATCGAATCGCATTGCGAATAATTGCGCGCACCAGCAGCGGGAGGTGTAATTTTGACCAGCCCACGATAGCTGTTGTTGGAACGCCCAGCCGAGATGCCCTTGCTAACGATGGTGCTGCGGGTGTTCTTGCCGAGGTGGACCATCTTGGTGCCGGTATCTGCCTGCTGCAAGTGGTTAGTGACCGCGACCGAATAAAACTCGCCGACCGAGTTGTCGCCACGCAGTATGACGGATGGATACTTCCACGTAATCGCCGACCCGGTCTCTACTTGAGTCCACGAAATGCGCGAATTGACGCCTTTAGCCAGGCCACGCTTGGTGACGAAATTGTAAACGCCACCAACACCTTTTTCGTCACCGGCATACCAGTTCTGCACCGTAGAGTACTTGATGTCGGCGTTGTCGAGCGCCACCAATTCGACCACCGCCGCATGCAACTGGTTAGAGCTGAAAGCGGGTGCCGTGCAGCCTTCAAGATAAGAAACCGTCGCACCTTCCTCAGCAATGATGAGCGTGCGTTCGAACTGTCCCGTTTCCTCAGTGTTGATACGGAAGTAGGTCGACAAATCCATCGGGCATTTGACGCCCTTGGGGATAAAGCAGAACGAACCGTCGGTAAACACCGCAGAGTTGAGCGCCGCAAAATAGTTGTCGCCGGTCGGCACCACCGTACCGAGGTACTTCTGGACGAGTTCTGGGTGCTCCATCACCGCTTCCGACATCGAACAGAAAATAATGCCGACCTCGGCCAGCTTGGCTTTGTATGTAGTCGCCACTGACACACTGTCAAAAACAACGTCGACCGCAACGCCAGCCAACGCCATGCGCTCATGCAGCGGCACGCCAAGCTTCTCGAAGGTACGCAACAGTTCAGGATCGACCTCGTCCATGCTATTTAGCTTCGGCTTCTGTTTCGGTGCGGCGTAATAGCTGATCGCCTGTAAATCGATCTTCGGATAGTGGACGTTGGCCCACTCTGGCTCTTCCATTTTGAGCCACGCCTGGTACGACTTGAGTCGAAACTCAAGTAACCAATCAGGTTCGCTCTTCTTCGCTGAAATCATCCGAATCGTGTCTTCATTCAGCCCTTTGGGCGCAACATCCGACTCGATGTCTGTGATGAACCCGTGCTTGTAGGGTCGGTTGACGAGATCTTGCAGTACTTGGCTCATAAATTCGGTCCTAAATTAAGCTGAGAAGGATGACCCGCATCCACAGGTCGTCTTGGCGCCAGGATTGTTCTTAATGACGAACTGCGCGCCTTCCAGATTGTCTTTGTAGTCAATCTCTGCGCCCACAAGAAACTGGTAGCTCATCGCGTCAATCACCAGCGACACGCCATTCTTGGTCATCGTCGTATCGTCTTCCTCAGCGCTTTCATCAAACGTAAATCCGTAGGAAAAGCCGGAGCATCCGCCGCCCTGAACAAAAACACGCAATTTCAGGTCAGCGTTGCCTTCCTTGGCAATCAATTCAGCGACCTTGGCCGCGGCCTCATTGCTAAAGGCAAAAGGTCCAGACATTCCGGACGGGGAATTTTCAGCAACTTCGCTCATGGCGTTACCTTTGTGTTTCCCAACTCAGGCGCGGGCTTTTTTACGTTGAAACTCTCACCGCAGCCGCACTCGCTGTCGACGTTGGGGTTGTCAAATTTGAACATTTGCTTGAGTCCTTCGGTGACGAAGTCGATGCGCGAGCCGTCGAGAAATGCCAGACTGTCGGCATCAATCACCACGCGCGCGTCATGCGACTCGAAGCTGTGATCGGCCGGAAGAATCTCGTCCGCGATGTCGAATGTATGCGCCAGGCCGGTACAGCCCACTGTCTTCACGCCAATGCGCAAGGCAATCCCGCTGCCTCTCTTTGCAAGCTGGCGCAGAATCTGTTTTGCCGCATTTTCAGTCAATGTAATTGCCATAATTTAAGCTCCAAAGTAACCAAAGAGAACACCGAAATAACCGAGAAAATCCAAGGTGAAGCGGTGGTCTGTCACGGGATGTCAGGGCCTCATACCCTTCACAAACGCGGTGAACACATAGTATCGTTCCGAAACTACCATCTTGTCAAGATAGTTTTTAAACGCTACTATAATGCATGTGCTATAGTATCGTTACGAAACTACTATCTTGTCGATGCAGGTTTTAAACGTTACTATCTGCACAGGACAAAGGAGTTGAAAATGAATAGTCGTGCAATCGCAGAGTTGGTCTTTCACTTGGGGCGCATAGCAACTGGCGAGGGGCTCGTGGAGGGGCTCACGGCAGCCCAATGGGCAGCGCTCAGATACTTAGCCCAAGCCAACCGCTTCTCGCGAACGCCGTCAGCTTTCGCCGCATTCCATGGCACGACCCGGGGTACGGCGTCACAGACAATAAAAAGCATCGAAGTCCTAGGCTATCTGTCACGCATGCGGTCAGAGGACGACAAGCGCAGTGTCCAGCTCGTTCTGACCGAGAAAGCCAGGGGTATTCTTGCGAACGACCCCTTAGAATCCCTGGTCCGTGCCACGGACTCCCTTCCTCCAAGTGTACGCGGCCACTTCGCCAATACCTTGCAACGCATACTCGGTCAGGTGACGCAAGAGAGAGGCAAACCTCCCTTCGGCACCTGCACCTCGTGTCAACATCTGGAAAGCGACGGCTGCACCCGGGAGGGACAGGCGGCCTATGCGTGTGGGTTCACGAGCGAGCCGCTGCTACTGGAAGAGCTCGACGGGGTCTGCATCAACTTCGTCTCGGGCAAGCCCGTGACGGTGAAGGGCCCTGTCACCGGAGCCGAACCGCGATGAGTCCTGTTCCTGCATCAGCATTCACTAACGCAAGCGGCGAGATCAACATCGATACCGAGCTGCTCACGCCCAAGTCTGCTCGACCTCGTCCACGAGATTAATACCTCGGGAGAACTCCAGCCAATCACGCGTGAAAACCATAAAACTGCCGCATAGAGGAAACCGCCATGTCATCCCATCCAACTGACTTTCAGGGTTCCGTCATCGATGCGCTGCGCGAGGCTATCGAGCGGCAGATCTCCAATTCACGGGTATCTGTCAACGGCGGCGACGAACATTTCAGTATCGAAGTGACGTCGCCCGCTCGCCTTGAGCCGGGCTTTGCAAGCCATGGTTGGCCCCGCGCTATTGAGATACAACTCACTACAGGCGTCCCGATATGATTTTTTCGCCGATCCCGAATTCGGCTCCGTTCGCCGAAGAGGAGATCGAGACTCTCAACCGCCTGGTAGGACCCGCCAGCCCCACCCAACGCGCTTGGTTGTCGGGCTTTCTCGCTGGAATGGACACCACGCCGGCGCCGCAAGCGGCGGTTGGCGCGCAACCCGCCGAACCGCTGACCATCCTCTACGCGACTGAATCCGGAAACTCCGAACGGCTCGCGTCGGACATGGCCAAGGCAGCCCGCAAGATGGGATTGAAGCCTTCGGTCGTCGACATGGCTGATCTCGATGTGGCCACGCTCAAATCGGTACGGCGCCTCGTCGTCATCGCCGCGACCTGGGGTGAAGGTGATCCACCCGCGCGGACCATGCGCGCTTACGCTGAACTCATGGGCGAGAGCGCACCACGCCTCGATGACATCGAGTTCGGCGTTCTCGCCCTCGGCGACACCGCCTATGCCGAGTTCTGCGCGATTGGCCAGGCCTTAGACACAAGACTTGAAGCACTCGGCGGCAAGCGTGTCGCCGAGCGCGTTGATTGCGATCTCGATTTCGAGGAGCCCGCCGGGCACTGGATCGAGGCGGCGCTGAAGGCGCTGGCGCCGGTCGAAGAAGCCGGCCGCGGCCGCGTTATTGCGGTTGATTTTGGCGCGAAGGCGGCGAGCAGCTCCGATCTCGGTCCGGTCGAGGCCGAGATCACCGAGCTCATCCAGCTCAATTCATCGCAGTCAGAAAAGGTCACGATCCATCTCGAACTCGGTTTCGATGGTGCAGCGCCGGCCTATAAACCTGGCGATTCACTTGATATCTACCCTGAGAACGATGCGGCCTACGTCGACGATCTGCTGAAAGTGGCAGGTCTTGAGTCCGACGCTGAGCTGCGCGCCGAGCTGACCAAGGGCCGAGATGTTACGACGCTGTCGCTCAAGACCCTGGAAAACTACGCCGCCACAACACGCCACCAGGAGGTAAAGGCGCTGCTTGAATCTGCTGATCCACGCGCCTGGATCGCCGGCCGGCAGCTCATCGATCTTCTCCAGTCCTTTCCCTTTAAGCTGTCTGCCGACCAGCTGCGGCAGATAACGCGGCCACTGGCACCGCGCGCCTATTCGATCGCTTCCTCACGCCGCGAGGTGGGGGAGGAAGTGCATCTTTTGATCTCTTCGGTGCACTACCAGAGCTTCGGTCGCGTGCGCAAAGGTGTTGCGTCCGGCCATGTCGCCGACCAATTAAAGAAAGGCCAGCGGCTGTCCGTGAAGTTGCGGCCGAACCGGCACTTCGCTCTTCCCGCGCCAGAGCGCGACATTATCATGGTTGGGCCGGGCACTGGCATCGCTCCGTTCCGCGCCTTTGTGCAGGAGCGCGGCGCCACCGGCGCGAGCGGCCGCTCCTGGCTGTTTTTTGGCGACCGCCAGTTCACCCACGATTTCCTCTACCAGCTCGAATGGCAAGATGCCTTGAAGGATGGCTCGCTCACACGCATGGACGTCGCCTTCTCGCGCGACACGCCGGAGAAGCTCTATGTGCAGCACCTCATCTGGGAGCAGCGCCGCGACCTCGTCGACTGGCTCGAAAATGGTGCCTATTTCTATGTCTGCGGCGACGCCAAGGCGATGGCGAAGGATGTGCGCGCGGCGCTCGTACGTGCCTATGCCGATGTAAAGGCGCAAAGCGTGGAGGCCGCCGAGCAAGCAGTAAACGATCTCGATGGTGAGCACCGCTATCTTCAGGATACTTACTAAATAGGAATCCACATGACCAAAGAGCTTTCACGCAACGAGCGCATCAAGGCAGCGAGCGAGTATCTGCGCGGCACGATCAAAGAAGGCCTGCGCGAGGAGATTACCGGCGCGATCATTGAGGATGATGCGCAGCTGGTGAAGTTCCACGGCATGTACCTGCAAGACGACCGCGATCTGCGCGCTGAGCGCGGCCGCAAGAAAATGGAGAAGGCCTTCTCCTTCATGATCCGCGTGCGTGTGCCAGGCGGCGTGTGCAAGCCAAAGCAATGGCTGACCATGGACCATATCGCGCGCACCTACGGCAATGGCACGATGCGCCTGACCACGCGACAGACATTCCAGTTGCACGGCATCATCAAGTCGAACCTGAAAGCGACGATGCGTGAGATGGACGCCGCACTGCTGACGACCGTTGCGGCATGCGGTGACGTCAATCGCAACGTGATGTGCAATCCGAACCCCTACCAGTCACATGCCCACGCCGCTTCGCTCGCGCTCGCCCGTTCCCTGTCCGACCATCTATTGCCGCGCACGACGGCCTATCGCGAGATCTGGCTCGATGGCGAGCGCATCGCCGGTGGTGAGGATGAAGTCGTCGAGCCGATCTACGGCAAAACCTACCTGCCGCGCAAGTTCAAGATCGTCATCGCCGTGCCACCGTCGAACGACGTCGATATCTATGCACATGACCTCGGCTTCATCGCCATCCTCGACAGCAAGCATGAGATCGATGGCTATAACGTCACGGTCGGCGGTGGTATGGCCATGACGCATGGCGAGCCGCAGACTTATCCCCGCACGGCCGACGTCATGGGCTATTGCCGAGCGGACCAGGCTATTGCCGTGGCCGAGAGCGTGGTCACCGTGCAGCGCGACTGGGGCGACCGCGTCGAACGCAAGCATGCGCGCCTGAAATACACGATCGAGGATCGCGGTCTCGATGCTTTCCGTGCCGAGGTCGAGCAGCGCAGTGGCGTCAAGCTGGCGGCAGCCAAGCCGTTCACCTTCACCTCAACCGGCGACCGCTACGGCTGGACCGAAAGTGACCCCAGCGACGAAATGGACGAAATCAACAACAGGCGTGCACATCTGACGCTGTTCATCGAGAACGGCCGTGTTAAGGATGTGCCGGGCGGCGCGCAATGGCTCACCGGCCTGCGCCGAATCGCCGAGGTACATGACGGCGATTTTCGCCTCACCGCCAACCAGAATCTGATCATCGCCAACGTGCCGAAGGAGAAGCGCAAGGCCATCGAGGCGCTGGTGGCGGAGCATGAGCTCTCGAGCGGCGCCTCGGCCCTGCGGCGCAATGCGATGTCCTGCGTCGCGCTGCCGACCTGCGGGCTCGCGCTAGCCGAAAGCGAACGTTATTTGCCCGAGCTCATCACCGTACTGGAACAGCGTTTGGCCGCGCACGGGCTGGCCGAGGACGACATCGTCATCCGCATGACCGGCTGTCCCAACGGCTGCTCCCGGCCTTATGTCGCCGAGATCGGCTTGGTCGGGAAAGGCCCCGGCCGTTATAATCTCTATCTGGGGGCCGCCTTCGATGGCTCGCGACTTTCCAAACTCTACGCCGAAAATCTCGACCACAGCGCAATCATCGAGAACCTCGAGCCGATCTTCGCCGCTTACAAGAGCGAGCGCTGGGACGGCGAACGCTTTGGTGATTACGTCATCCGCGCGGACTTTATCGCCGCGACCGTTAACGGCACCGATTTCCATAAGGATACGGGCGCCAGACGCTAGAAATTTAAACGCTGAACTTCCGATTCAGAATTACCAAGGAGAACCATCATGGCGCCGCATTTAGGCGACATGAAACCATCCGGTCGCTACGTGGTGACCGACCTCCACCACGCGAGTGGCATCCCGCAGCCATAGGACCGCCATACTGACGCTCGGCCCGGTGTGTACAGTAGGAGCGAGATCTGCGGTTCGGTGGATGTTGCAGAAAAATCGGCTACCGATTTGGTTTCCACGTTGCGGTTTTGCTGGACAGGCCAAAATTCGGGTAACTATTTTCTTGGTGCCACAGCGTGTTTGTCCTGCTTGTTGGTAGTGGGCAGGTATCAGGAGTTACTCGATTTGCTGAACTTGGCGCGGCATTCGATTTGGCACTACCAGCGCTATGGACTGAGCGCTGCCCAGGGCAATTTCTTTCTCGCGAGATTTCGCTCGGTTGCATGCACTATCCGATGAAAGACAAAGCCGAGATTTTGACAGACCTGATCAAGACGACGCAGGGAGAGGGGGGGAAATGGTACCTAGAAGAGGACTTGAAGACAGACGTCCTTGAATGGTTATTGTCGACCGCGGATGTGATTGCCTGGTCCCCCCCCGCAGACCCTCGGTTTCCAAAAACACCCCATGGTCAACATGAGGTGTTTAAGCCCTAGGCCTGAGGCGGCTTCTCTTTCAATACCTTCTCTTTCAATGCAGTGTCTAAACCAAGATTGTCTAGCCAGCCATTATATTCGCCAATATTGGCGGGCAAAATAATGCGGCTATTTTCGAGACTCGCGATCACATCAATGTAACGCTCGCTGAGCTTGAATTTAAACGCAGCAGTACCGCTTTCTTCATTCAGGGCACCGGCGATTTTTTCGATAGAGCCCGCGGTAGCCGCCGCAATAGCACGAATTTCTTCTGCGTTACCTTCTGCTTCATTGATGACCTTTTGCATTTCACCTTCGGAGCGATTGATCAGTTCTGCTTTCGAACCCTCGGAGCGATTAATCCGGCTTTGCTTGTCGCCCTCGGCCGTGGCAATGATCGCGCGGCCTTCTCGCTCTGCATTCACCTGCATTTCCATGGCGTTGCGCACGGTATGCGGTGGCGCGATATTTTTGATCTCGTAACGATGGACTCTAATACCCCAACTGGCGCCGGCCTTATCCAATACTTCGACAACCTTGGCATTAATCACATTACGTTCTTCAAATGTTCTGTCTAGATCTAACGTGCCGATCACAGATCGAGTCGTTGTCTGCGCCAACAATACCGCCGCTTCTCGATAATCTACAATGCCGTAACTGGCCTTAACTGGGTCCATCACAGACATATAGATAACACCGTCGACGATGACTTTTACCTCGTCTCTGGTAAAACAATCCTGAGGCGGGACATCGATCGCTTCTTCACGCAGGTCCTGCATAAAGGTCACGGTATCGATGAAGGGAATCATCGCATGGAAGCCTGCTTCAAGGGTTTTGTGGTATTTCCCGAACCGTTCAACGATGTGCGCGGTCTGGGTGGAAACCAGCCGAATAGACTGAAAGAATTTGACGATGAGCACCAAAAAAATGATGCCCCAAACTGCCATAACAAATAGGTCCATTATGAATTTCCTCCCTGATCAGTAGCCTTCATCGACTGAGCAACTTGATCAAACCCGGCAAAAAATCCTTCGATTTTCGCGAGCTCGGTGGGCACAACACTGACCTCAGCGTTTGCGAGCAAGCTCTTGAGTCGCTCAATATAAGATTCGACCAGCTGAAGATTCATCGCATCTTCACCACCTGGCTGACTAATCGCATTCGCCACCAGCATCGTCCCCTCAGCTGTCGCGTTAGCCAAAATTGAAATTTCCTCAGCACGACCATGCGCCTGATTGATTCTTTTCTGGCGTTCACCTTCAGAAATATTGATCGCTTCCTTCCGCTCGCCCTGGCTGAGTGCAATTGTGCTATCTCGCTCCGCATTCGCCAGCGTGATCTCGGCACGTTTTCTGCGCTCGGCCTCCATCTGCTTCTCAAGTGTATCGATGACACTTGGTGAGGGTGTGATATTCATCACTTCATAGCGCAGGACTTTAATGCCCCAGGGTTCTGAAGCGTGATCAATCTCCCGGACAATGGTTTCATTAAGTGCTTCTCGTTCTGAGAACGTACCTCCAAGAGTCAGCTTACCGACTTCAGAACGGACTGTAGTCTGGGCCAGGTTTACCGCCGCAACAAGATAGTCTTCGATTCCATAGCTGGCTTTATAAGGATCCATCACCTTGATGTAGAACAAACCATCGACATCTATCTGGATATTGTCTCGAGAGATACAGCTTTGATGGGGGATGGTGAGGCATTGTTCGCGTGTCTCTTGGCGATAGGCAACGCGATCCACAAAGGGAATCAGAAAGTGCAGCCCGGCATCAAGCACTGCACGAAACTTACCGAGTCGCTCAATCACACAGACCTCACGAACATGCACAATCAAAATTAGATTGTAGAGCAGGAACATGCCGAGAAGTAACGCTATGGTAAAGTAGAACATGACTGGACTCACTCGTTATTGGGTGATGGAGATGGCTGTGTTGTGACGTCTATTTCTGCCGGTTTGCCAACAGGCTCTACAATATACGTGACGTTATTCTGCCCTACGATTTGTACTTCAGTACCCGCTTCGATTTTCTGACCATCGCCCAGCGCTTTCCAGCGAGTACCACGGTACTCAATCAAGCCGCGATGCTGCCCTGGGCCGATGGTTTTAACAACCGGCACTCGCTGGCCAAGGTCATCGAGTATTTCTATAATATTACCGCGGCTGAAACTGCCTCCGGCGTAACGCATAAAGAATGCCCGCAGTGCAATCACAAGCACGAGGGAGGTGACAAAGAACAGAGTCAACGCATTTACCCAGGTCACGACGAATCCAAAGGAAACAGCACCAGCCACCAGCAGCGCGGCTATCCCCAAAAAGACAACCACCCCGCCAGGGACAATGAGTTCGGCGAGTATCAAAACGATACCGGCCACGAACCAAACGGAAGGAATTAGGAAAACGTTCATACATCGAATTTGAACCGCTTTGACATATTATGTCAACACATAAATTCCGCAGCGCTTTCGCACATTTTAGTAAGAAGGAGGCAGATCGCCCAAGCAGACGGCCTGAGCAGAAAGTTCGGGCAAAGCACCCGCTGAGGTCTACGCGCTAGCTAAGTACAGGCTAGACCTTCATAGCACGCCAATATAGCGCGCCATCAAGCGGAAACATCAAGAATAGGCTGGCTGCAAGTCTCGGAGCCGATTCAGAGCATCCTGGTAGCTAGATCGAGTAATCCAATTGCGCGGCTTTCGATCCTCTTTAGGTACCAGAAAATCTGGATTAAATGGCACAAGTTTCGCGCTCTGTATAGAACGGTCGTTTAAGAGCTCATCAGAAGCAGGAAGAAATACGATTTTCATCTTGGACACCAACATTAAGTGGAACAATTCAATAGCCTTAAGTAAACGCCATAAAACCTAAACTTAACCTTAGGGATAATGAAAGTTCCATGAAGGCTGCTGGAGAAGCGGTGGACATCTCTCGCCCGAATGAAATTACTTCTGCCTTTCATTGTCTTACACTAGTCGATTCAACCAAACATCAGCACCAAGAAGGTGCTGTCACCTCTAGAAAAAGGAAGCTTCATGGCCAAGCGCATTGCCATCGTCGACGATGATCCCGACCAGCGCAACAATTACATCGATGCTATTACGAAGAAGGGTTACGACGTCACTGCTTACAGCAACCGCCGGGACGCCATCGCTGGCTTTGAGTATGAACTGCCAGATTTAGCCATCCTGGACATTATCCTCGGCGATGAGGTCGATGCTGGTTTCGAAATTTGTCGGGATCTTCTGTCGCGATCACCGAGCCTACCCGTAATTTTTCTGACCGAACGAATTGCTGAGATTGACAAGATCAGTGGCTTACGTCTGGGAGCCTGGGACTATTTACCCAAACCAATCTCTCTGGACTATCTAGCAGAAAGAATCAGCTCTTTGCTCCGCATCAACGAAGCCCGAGGTCAGTCTGCTGTCTCTGGTTCTAGCACTGCCAAAATGGTCGGTGACATGTCGATTGATCAAGAAGCATTGCTTGTGTCCTGGAAGGAACAACCGATCAATCTGTCTGGTACTGAATTCCGCATGTTGGCGAAACTGGTGCGAGTGCCAGGTCATGCAGTCTCCTACGATACATTAATGAATGCCACCATGCAGAGTCTCGTCACCAACAACACGATCAATACTCATATGCGCAACATCCGCAAAAAGTTTGAGAACATCGATACAGACTTTGACTGTATTAAGAGTGAATACGGCTTCGGCTATCGCTGGTCCATGAAACAATGAAATCCAACATCAGGGGTCCGCGACTCGCCACTAAACTCTTCATTCTGATGAGTCTGGCACTGGTTGTGATCCCCTGGTTTAGTTATCTTTTCCTGAGTGAAATGGAAGACTTCCTAATCGATTCTCAGGCCAATGCCCAGCTTCTCACAGCGGAAGGCATATCGACCCTTCTGAACGGCCATCCAGATTTTATCGAGCAATTACCACAGTCGCCTGAGGGCTATGAACAACTCTACGCGCATCCCCTCACCACCCCGATCCGCATAGATGGTAAAAGCAATGACTGGGAAGGCATCCTTTCCTACAACGTGAGTTTTGGTAGCGATACGATTGACGACACGCCTGACAATGGCAGCATCCCCAACCAGTTTTACCTGGTACTAGGCGAACACAACGATCAAGTTTACGCGCTACTGCAGGTAAGAGATGACGCGCTTGTTTTTCGTGATCGCAATATTTTACGCCTCGATTTGTCCGACCATATACGCATTACATTTACTGGTCAGAACAACGAAATAAAGAAAATGGTCGTGACAATGACCGAACCAGGCGTCACCACGGCCTATATGATGGATCCCGACTGGCGCTACGCCCTGCAAGGTGTAGCAGAGAATCGGGTACAGGGGTTTATGACCGAAACAGACGATGGCTACGCCATTGAATTTCGGATTCCGCTCGAGTTACTCGGCTCTACCAAACACTTTGGCCTGGCTGTCGTCGATGTCGACAAGCCAGAAACACGGGCAATCGAATCAATCACCGGCACACTACCTTCTGCCGGCCGCGAGGCGTTTGGCCTCGTATTACTCAAATCTCCGGAGGTCCTCCGAATTGTCGAAGGTCTCGGTTATTCCGGTGCCAACATTCAGGTCATTGACGCTCAGCGCAGAGTAAGAGCCGAGGTAGGCAGTTATCAACCAAGCAATCTTGAGGCTGTGCCCGAGGACACTGGAAGTATTGATCGGTGGATCAACTTCTTCGATAAAGTGATAAGCACTTTTTATGCTCAGATGGACACAAGGCTGCGTCGAACAACGAACGATGAACCCGAAGACAAGGTCATTCTGGACAGCCTGGCGGGCAAACCCAGCTACCAACGTCGTTACACAGAGGAAGAAGGTGAGGTAATCATTGCCGGCCACCCCATCATTAACGAAGACGAAGTCATCGGCACCGTCGTACTCAAACAAAACACCAACCGAATACAGCAATTACGTCAGGATGCTCTACAGCGTATTGTGAATTTTTCCGTGCTATCGCTGATCATTTTTGTGGTGCTGATTCTGGCATTCTCGGTTCGGCTTGCGAGGCGCATCCGAAAGTTAGGTGCAGAGGCTACGAATGCCATTGATATTTATGGCCGTTTGCAAACCAATCAACTCAGAAGTGAGACTCGGTCTGGGGACGAAATTGGTGATCTAGCGCGGAGCATTTCCGGCATGTTGGCCAAGCTTCATCAGCACAATCAATTTCTAGAAAACATGCCACGGACACTGCGTCACGAAATTAACAACCCGTTGAACACCCTCAGCACTTCACTGCAAAACCTAGAATCGGAGACGTCCGAAGCCGCACGGAGTAAGTATCTAGAAAGTGCCAAGCGAGGCGTGATTCGAATCGGTATGATCGTACAAAACCTAGCGGACGCCGCTAACCTCGAAGATGCTCTCGAATCAGAAGAGTTGGAAATTATTGATCTGCATCAGCTGGTAGAGAGTTATTTGAACAACAGCAGTGTTGTACACCCCACACGCCAATTCGAATACCGAGGCACGCAGCAGCCAGTATTAAGTCGTGTTTCCGATTACCGTATTGAACAGCTACTCGATAAATTGGTCGACAACGCAGTCGATTTTTCGCCAGAGAACAGCACCATCACCGTCGGCCTGACGACCGATAATGAAAACCTGACATTGTTTGTGACCAATGAGGGACCGACGATTCCACGGGATATGATTGAAAATGTTTTTGATTCGATGGTTTCAGTCCGAGAGAGTAATCCAGACAACCGTCTACACTTCGGCATGGGATTATATGTGGTGCGTGTCATCGCAGAACACCATGGCGGAAGCGTCACGGCCACCAATTTAATGAATGGCCAAGGCGTCACGATTCGGGTCACCCTGCCTCGCTTCCATCCTGTGGCAGACCACGCCCATGCCGCCGGGTAAAAAGGCTGATCCTAAAAAGAGCGGGCAAAAAAAAGTCTTAACAAATTGGGGGAATAGTCAAGACTTTAAGGGCGCATCATCTTCAATTGGAAGAAGCGCTTCTTTCACTGTCACTCGCAGTGTAGTGGGCGATTGTGAAGATACTATGGAAGCAATATGGAGCTGTTCAACCCTTTGATCTTAATGCTAATTTATAACGTGCGAAATGCTGCCCGGACTCCCAGGTAGACGACTCAGTTGCCATTCCGCCTTTTGCGCTGCGGCACTGATCAATCGAGTCAGCGAAGTGTTGATGTCTCGGTTGATAGCGAGCGTAACGCCCTTGCCACGCTTGGGTTCAATGCCAAGATGCAAGATTTCACCCTCGATTCGATAGTTCAACCGGTAGGCCAAAGGCACGTCATCACCAAAAGCTATTTCTGAGTCTTCTGCTTTTTCTTTGAATTTTTCCTCGAAGTTTGCACCCTGCATCGCCTTTTCCTGCTTAAAAGACTGAATGGCTTCCTTCGCTTCAGGCGTCGCCTGAATGCTCAGATCTGGATCAGCATCCATATGATTCTTTAGGATTTTCAAAAAAAGCTGTGTATAGCGCCGCGTCAGCCACAACCTAAACTGCTTATTGTCAGCACTATTGACCCGAAACAGGACGCGGTCCTCCTCTGGCACATAGAGCATTTGCATTTGGCTTATGACATTTTCAGACATGGCAAATCTTTTACAAGGCACAAAAGTACCAGTATAGCCAAAATATGCAATATTAAAATAAGTTGATATAGAATAATGTACTGGTACAATATCGAAAATTATTGATATAGAGCGCCTTGAACCAGAGCCAACCCACCCAAATCGACGATCTGTTGTTGTTTTTCAAAGCTTCAGCGGATGCCTTGAGATTAGACATCTTAAGAGTTCTGCGTGTGGAATCCTTTGGTGTACTGGAATTGTGCCACGTGTTCAGCATCCCGCAGCCAGCGATGAGCCATCACTTAAAGATACTGTCGACGGCAAATCTGCTGTCGACACGACGTGAAGGCAATTCTATTTTCTATCGACGATCTCTTATTCCGAGCCATGAACCCGAGGCCGGCTTGTTTCGAGCGCTTTTTACAGCGATTGATGCTGTCCCGGTGGCTCATGAAATTCAGGAACGTGCCCTTGAAGTGCATCAAGAACGAGAATTGAGCTCAAAAGCTTTCTTCGAGAAGAATGCCAATCGACTCAAAGAGAATCAAGATCTGATCGCAGATTTCTCTCACTACGGCGGTTGCGTTCAGGATCTGCTCAATGGCGAATCTTTACCGCTCAATGCCAACATCGTGGAGGTGGGTCCAGGGGAGTCACCGCTGCTGGCCACTCTGGTTAAAGCGTCCAGGCACGTGACCGCAATTGATAGTTCGGAAGAGATGCTAGAAAAAGCCAGGCAAGTCCTCGGCGAGAATGCCGTCACTACAACTTTTCGCATGGGTGAGTTGTCGGATATTGAACACGCTTCGTCAGATCTGGTCGTCGTCAACATGGTGCTGCATCACATCGCATCACCGGCCGGATTCTTTCAAACAGCCTTCGACAAACTAAATTCAAATGGGCGTCTTTTTGTGATGGACCTTTGCCCCCATAGCCAGGACTGGGCAAGAGATGTGTGCGGTGATTTATGGCTTGGCTTTGAGCCGGTCGACCTAGAAACCTGGGCCACCGAGGCAAGGTTTAATGTAGGCCAAAGCGCTTACCTGGGCCTCAAAAATGGCTTTCAAGTTCAACTCAAAATGTTTCACAAACCCTGAGAACGTCTGACGTTTCTTGTACTACCGTTCTTGTACTACGATTATTCAACTGGAGGAAAACCTAACATGAGTGAAGATTATAAAGTTGCCGATATTAGCCTGGCCGATTACGGTCGCGCAGAAATCGACCTAGCCGAAGCAGAAATGCCAGCGCTAATGACCTTGCGCGAAAAGTACCATGGAGAGCAGCCACTTGCCGGCGCCAATATCATTGGCTGTATCCATATGACGATCCAGACTGCCGTGTTAATGGAAACACTCATAGATCTTGGTGCTGAAATTCGCTGGTCCTCGTGCAATATCTTTTCGACACAGGATCACGCTGCAGCGGCAATGGCCGCAAAGGGCATCCCTACCTACGCCTGGAAAGGCGAAACCGACGAAGAGTTTCTCTGGTGTATTGAACAAACAATCCTAGAGAATGGTAAGCCCTGGGCTGCCAATATGATTCTGGATGATGGTGGTGATCTAACAGGTATGATTCACGACAAATACCCAGAAATGCTGGACAAGATTCACGGTATCACAGAAGAAACCACCACTGGCGTACACCGCTTGCTTGAAATGATGAAGACTGGCGAGCTAAAAGTGCCTGCCATTAACGTCAACGATTCTGTCACCAAATCCAAGAACGACAACAAATACGGCTGCCGTCACAGCTTGAACGATGCCGTTAAGCGTGCCACAGATATGCTCATGGCTGGTAAAGCTGCGCTAGTCATTGGCTACGGCGATGTTGGTAAAGGCTCCGCTGCGAGTCTTCGCCAAGAAGGCATGATTGTTCGCGTCACTGAGATCGATCCAATCTGCGCCATGCAAGCCTGCATGGATGGCTATGAGGTCGTCTCGCCTTACAAGAACGGCGCCAACACTGGCAAGATCGAAGATATTGATACTGATCTGATGGGCAAAATTGACCTGATCGTCACCTGCACGGGTAACGTGAATGTCTGTGATAAGAACCTGCTCAGCACCGTGAAAAGGAATGCCATCGTATGCAACATCGGTCACTTTGATACGGAGATCGATACCAAATTCATGCGCGACAACTGGGAATGGGAAGAAGTTAAACCTCAAGTAGACAAGATTTACCGCAGCGCAGACCGAAAAGATTACGTCATCCTGCTGTCTGAAGGTCGTCTTGTGAATCTCGGCAACGCAACGGGACACCCATCGAGAATCATGGATGGCTCCTTTGCCAACCAGGTACTCGCACAAAT